>Ga0228711_1002263_pt1 | contig 29439 bp, 13 predicted proteins | sample MedpolnodulmetaG_2_FD_177996 | JGI IMG/M metagenome (GOLD analysis project Ga0228711, IMG submission 177996) | Root nodule microbial communities from Medicago polymorpha collected in Santa Monica, California, United States - brown nodules | ecosystem: Host-associated > Plants > Roots > Nodule... | reverse complement strand
CGCGTTAAAATAAAGCAACGATTCTGGTTATTAAAATACGAATAAAACCTTAAAATACGAATGAAAAAGTTTTAACTGGTCAAAATTTGGGGTATGACAATTATGATTTTCAATTTGAGGACTAGGTGTTCATTTCTTGATATTTTACCTTTTTTTTTTACCTGTTTAGCTATTTTGTTTGTGACTTATGAAGTTGAGTTATGGGTTGGAGTTAATTTATTGACTTATGCTTATAAATTTAAGTTTAATTAAGTATTTGAAGTATGATTCAAAGTTGTTCTTTCTCTTACTCACGCTATTTTATATGCATATGTTTATGTACGAGTTTCATGAACTTTGTATAATCTTACAAGTCATATTACAATTACGCATTTCACGATTTTACTTCCCCTATCCGATTCTGCGCAAAGTCTCGATGTTAACTACCTTGCTAATATAATCCATTTTATTTGGTTATAACCGTATATATTATTTATTATTTTATAACTTAATCATGACAATCTGTTAATTCACGAAACTGCATTTTTTAATATTATAGGATTGCGATAATCTATAACTGAATCCTTAATCCCAAACTGCATTATAGGAATGCTTTTTGACAGAACTTCGTTATAGGATTAGTTACTAGATTTCTAGTCGGTACAGTTGAAGTAATATATTTTTAATCAATGTGGGAATTCTATTCATGATTAAATAAAAAGTTACCTGGTAGTGGATTTTGAGTGCATCTCATGAATGACTGTAACTGCTTGAAGTACTGAAATTCAAAATTGCTGTTGGTGTTTCCCCGGTTTATTTCATAAAGATTCAGCACATCCTTTAACATATTATATGTGTACATCTTGATATCTACTTCACAGTGATTGGGAAAGTGACTAGCCCATACCTTATTGATTGTATAACTATAGTTGGGTTTAAGTTTAGTACTAATTTTAGAATATATGGAAAATATCTCAGTATATTTAAGTTGTAAGTTAGAGTAACTCACTATTGTGCACTGTTACTTAGGATTGGTTTCCTTTTATCTTTATATTCCACGATTTATTTCCGTATTTTAATTAGGATTAGTATTAGTGCTTAGTCTTTTGTATCTGTTACGATCCCACATGGACAAGAAATATGACCACTCTTGAGCTAACTTTTTAGGTTTAGTTGAGCTTTGAACCCAAGTCTAAGACTATCAAACCATAATCGCAATTCAAAATCTTTATTCTTTCTCTTTCGTTATCTTAAAACCTTGTAACATAAACAACTTGATTTGGGGGGAGTAAAATTTGTTTTTGTGAATTGCTTTTGTTCATGCACCGAGTTTAATATGTGATGTCTAGTAATTTGTCATAGGTAGCATTGTTAAAAAAGAACCGAAATTCAAACCGCACCGAATAGAATCGAACTGGTTTTGTGAACTAGGATCATTTTATTTTATTTAACTGTCAGAATATTTGGTTCGGTTTGTTTTTCGATTTTTTTTAAACAGTCCTAAGATTTGTTAATGGTAGCAATTAGGTGAAGTTCGGTTCACAAAGGACCAATTTGGTTCGTATGACGGTTCGGTTCAAAAAGATAGAACCGATGCACCAAACTTGTATACCAGTTTGGTTCGTTTCGAGACGAACCATTAATAGTTCTGTTCAGGTTTACCAAACTGTTGTAATGGTTTGGTTTTCCTTTTTGAATCAAACCATAGACAATCTTAGTCACGTTAGCCATACTGTCACAATTAGGGCGTATGAAGTTTTCCATTATTAAGAGTTCAAAAATGGATTTATTATGGTCTATTATGTTTCTTATGCCAAACTCTTCTCTACACCAACAATTGTCCACATTTGTCATCATGACACTGTGTTACAGACTTGCAGTTAATACTTGATGGGGATGAACCTAAGCTATAATTCTGGGGGAATTGCATTAACATGTTTTAAGTTTATCAAATTGCTAAAGCTATGATGGGAAATAGAGTGTTTTGCTAGCCGGTGTATCCTACTTTTGTAGACTGGGTGTTGGGATTTCTTAACACCAAGGAAACAAAAGACAAAAATTAAGAGTTTTTGTTATTTTCAAGTTTGTGCTTCATATATCACATTGTTTGACTTGAATTCTAGAGCATTTGCCACCATACTAATTTGTGCCATGAATAAATATTAGAAGGTTAAGTGAAGGGAATTAGGTTGGTGAGGGTTAACTCTAATACATCTTTCTTACAAAGTGATAGAACTTCAGAAATTCAAAAACAGTGGAAATTTATTGAAATGTATGTGTGAGCAAGCTCTTACAATGGAAAATAACAGAAAATGAAAGCGGTAACCAGAGTTCTATGAACTCCTACTAGAGCTAAGCTCCTAGAACAGAGAGAACTTCTCTCCTAAACAAACTCATAACAACTTTCTTCATGACTTACTCACTACCCTTCCCTCCCTTTTATAACATAATATTCCCTAAAATCAAGGAAAGTGCTAACTAACTCTCATTTCCTATGCTTCTACAATTTTCTAGAAAGAGTCCTCATGTAAAGTGGACCCAGTCTTTGGGCCAGCTAGCATACTGGTGTTGGTGTTCTATCACAAAGCTTTCCAGACTATGAAATATTGGAACAACATGGAAAGCGCATGTACACTTGTTTACTTTCACAAATTTGATTAGTATTCTCCCCTTTTATCTTATAGTGCGTTATACCAAACAAAGAATCACCCAGGAGAATTAAACAGTCTTTTTGCTTTGGATATATGTAAAATATTCTACTACCATAAATTTAAGTAACATTTTCATGACTTACTATTTATCATCCCCTTGAAGGACCTGAAGGTCAACTTCTCAACCAACTTTCCATTTGCAGGCTTGTATTAATCGTCGTCTACTATTTCGATATGGATGATGATTGACCTCGGAGATCCTTTGAATATGTGCAGTATGACAACTTGTGTAAGTTTCTCTATAATTTTTCTCCCTGTATTCTATTTTTACTAATCTGTATTTGATCTGTCGGTAACTTGAATGAGTATTGAGTATACATCTATTATAAGTGTTTTTCCATGAAGTAGCTTGCCAATTGAATTTGTTATGCTAATAAGCAACAACAATGGAATTAGCAAAGGATATTTAATTTAGATATTATTCGGATGTTAAAATCAAGCTTGCTGAGGTTATATGAACTAAAGTCTAGAGTGGATTATTTCTTAATAATGTTAAAACTTGTTGGAAAGAAGAAACATGTTGTGTACGTTTTAGCATGAACTCTAGCATAAAAGGGTAGCTTGCAGCTATTTAATACCCTCTTGTTATTACAATGCCTTCATTACCAATAAAAGCACTTGTTTTCTTTTTTCAGTGTAAAGAGCTAATCTTTCATTTCTAGCACGATCATATAAGCTTACCAGTTTCAAGTTAAATGATGTGAGCTCTGCATGTTGTTTTGGTTACAAGGAGTGTTCTAGAATTTGTGTGAGGATTTTTAAGTGTTGCATAATGGGGATTCATCTTCATGATCATGCAGTTCCTGAAGAAACTTGTTGCCACTTGAGCTATTACAATGTATATTTGGATTTGATATACTTTTGCTCCACGATGTTAATTTGAGCTCAAGGGATTTTGAACAAGTTGTATTAAAGAACAGAAACACACGTCCTATAATAGAAATGGAACCAGTGTAATTTTTCGGGCAACATGTGGCTAATGCTGCCTGTTCTTGGAACTGAGATAGATTTGCTGCAGCGGATTCCAAACACAGGTGGGAGTTGCTACTTGCACCCCCTTTTAATATCTCTATTTTCGACCGAAAATAGATACCTCTATTTTTTCCTCTACTTACTTTTTCCCGAGCAATTTTTCCGACCACTCATTTAGTTACATCAGATATATAAAAGACTAAACAGTACATGCTGAAAAGAGTGTGTTGGAGTGTATTGTTGGTATTTCCCTTGTCTTAAATATTTTTTGTCACAAATTATTTATCTCTTCATAATATACTAAGATTGTATTAACTATTTTTTCAATAATACTCTCATTTATTATCTATTTACCTTACTACAACTTTCTTTTTGTCGAAACTATTAATTTGAACCTGATATCCACTCTTGGGACATTAGATTTTTTTTTTGTTGCGGGGTTTCAGAAAACATTAGATCTCTCCAAAATAGATTGATGAATATGAGGGAAATTACACTTTAGACATCTAACAATTCCTCGGTCACGTTAAATTATCCAAAATACACTCAACGATAATTAACTACTGTCCGAAAAGTTTTTTAAACCGGTTAAATCGGTTTAAAAGTGAACGGTAGTTAACTACTGTTTTTACAACAAACTATAGTTAATTACCGTTTAGCAGATGTTTTTGAACAATTGCTAGGTGCCTAAAGGGCAATCCCGAATACAAGTGACAAGCTCCAATTTTACCATCGTGGTATTCTTAGGATTCTTTTCACTTTCGTTTGTATATTTTTCCTTTCAGTTACAAGATTAACTTTCGGTTGTTAGGCATGTATGGATCCTAAGCTACTTGACTATTGATCCAAACGCAACAGTAGGCTTCTAGTGACTACTTTAAAACCCACAAAAATGCAATGAAGAAACTTACTAGTGGATTCCTTGCACTGAAAAATCCTTCAAAATTAGTTAGGGGAATATCACAGTTAGAGAAGATGATTGAAACTGAAAAGCAATGAGAGGCTCTGCCCTTATATGGCGTCTATGGTTATATAAACGCCATCCAAAGTCAAGTTGGAACTGCTCACCACCGTCTTCCTTTGACAATTTTTAACATACAAGTCAAAATAACTAATCACATTTCATGAAGTGTGGATAATTTTAGAAGAGCAATTGATTAGACTATATTATAGAATCTATTAAGGACACAACATTGACTTTTAAAGCAAAACAAAACAAAACTACCGATATAAGTAGCAATTGATTTTTATAAGGTGCATCAACTAAATACCTTTAGCCTGAAATGCTACATTAATCATGCGGGAGATGTGGGGATTGTACCTAAGTTTTGATATGATTTTGAGTAGGGGTGTAAGTGGTTTGGACAAAACCAACAAAATTGAAAGTCCAAACCGAAAAAAATATCCGACCTTGTTTGGTTTGGTTTGAAATCGATCCGAACCAATCGAAACCGATCTAGTTTGGTTTGGTTCATGGTTTTTCATTTTGAAATCCATGAAACCGATGAAACAATCCGATGATAATCACACTCCTTATTTTACTAGTATTATCCTACCTCACACAAACTTATGGTTATGCCCAAAATTAAAGTCCAACATAAAATACTTTAATTTTATGATGTTTTAGGATTTGTTATTTTGACTATGTTTTAATTTTAGGATGTTCTTTTTGGAATTTTTGTGTTTGTTGATGAATGATGCGTGTATTGATCATGAATGATTGAAATATTTGAGTTTGATGAAGTTGTTTTTGAAGAATGATGGATGAATGAATCTTTGATCATATGTATGAAATATTGAGTAAGGTTGGTAATAAAAAGTTGTTTGAAAAATAGAGTACATGAAAAAACAAAATATGAAATACAATTATACAAAGTTCAATGAAATATTTTGTGAGAATATGATTTTTTTTAAATTGTATTTTTAAACAAATCGAACCAAACCGATTAGTTTGGTTCGGTTTCTTTTTTAAAAAACAGTGAAAACCGAACCAATCCAAACCGACGAAGGTTTCATCGGTTTGGACATTTTTTTGACTGAAAACCAATTCAAAACGAACCGTTACATCCTTAATTTTGAGAGGTTGTATTTCTCATCTCATTGTGGAGTGATTCCACAATCCTGATTGATCATAGCTACAGTCCTAATGGGGGTTATTTCCATCTTCGTTAGATGCATTCACAATCTTTTGGGTTTTGATTGTGAAGTCCAAATCCGACACATCATTTGCTTAGTTATGATCAATCAAGATTGTGGAATCACTATTGTCTCTTTGAATTCCTTTGGTTGTTCTATTGTGGAGTGTTCTCCAAGTGAGCCCCATCATTTGCTTTTTGATGATATTTTTTGTGATTTCATGTCAAGTTCAACTAATTCTTAGTTTTGTTTTTCTTTTGAGCATTGATCCTCTACTGTACCTAAAAACAAGGAAGAAAGCAATTCTATGAAGAAAAAAAATACTCTAGGAAGCTTTTCCACCAGAATATTTTTCCCGATCAATTTTATTTATCTATTAACATCGTAAGATTCTACAACTACAAAGATCAAAATCGTTTTAATGGAAAGATATATTTGGGCTCCAAAGTAAAAGAGATGAAGGGGTGAGTAAGTTAAGGGGTTTTTGGCTTAAAATTTAATGAATTTTGTGACTTTATCTCTGTCTCAGTTTTTATTAATCATTCTTTCACATTAAAATAATTTATTTTAGTCATTCATCTATCCTCTAAACACACTAAAATCATCAAAACTTAAACTCATCCAAATATTTTCCATAAGTTGAGTGATCCATGAAAATGACTTGAGCCAAATAGGCATCTTGCCAGCCATACCCAACATCCTGCTGGCAGCTTAGAAACAGTATCCCTTTCTTTCTGCAACTTTTTCATTTATCCTGACACTATAAATTGATGATCGGGTCCATTTGAAAGGAACCATGAATAACCATTTCACTATTCCCACCCCCTTTTACCCCTATGTTCCAGTTGATCCTTATGATTGGAAGTTTTTAACCACTGGATGTGTTGACCCTACAATACACAATTGGTCCATGATATGACGTGAAGCAAAATGTTGGGTCATTTTCATGTCTGCCTGTTTTCTTTTTCTTGTGGGTCCAATATCCTTAAGGTCTATTTTGAGCTACTGCAATCTGCTAGTAGTCATATTCAGGCTGGACTAGCCATTTATTATTCTTAAGGTTTTAGGGTTTTAATGTAAATTCACTCAAGAGTGTTTCCATTTAGATATTTTTATATAAAACAGTGTCTAGAGTTAGGATTTCCGAATTCAATGTTACTAAATTTCTAGTGTTATAAGAAGAATGGAAAAAATACCGTTGCTCTACAGTTTGGGAAGGATATAAATATGATGAATTTTGTGTTTTTTTGTCTGCGTCTCTATTTAGGTTAAGTGAATTTGAAATCATTGTGGAAAGAGATTTAATAAAATTATGGTGTCGATGATTTTGTCAAATTTATTGTGATTACAAACGTCCACTTTCTTCAATTAATTATTCTTATTTGTCTTAATCAACTATCTATATTTGTTATAAAATACGCAGAAGAGATGTCAAAGTGATGTTCAACTCACATAAATTCACTAATTAATGTTGATTAAAAAAGCAAGTCAATTTAATTTGGCTCACTTATTTTGGAGAAATGATATTTGTACAATCACTTTTTGACAACTTTTGAAACATCATCATCTCTCATATTCACATGTGTTTTTATTCTTTCTTATTATTTCTCTCTCCATTGTTTTTGTCCAATATTAATTATACAAATATCACTCCTCCTTATTTTATGAGCCGAATAAGTATAAGACTGCCTATTGTTAACAAAAAAAAAAATATAGTGTCGATGATTTTATCAAATTTATTGTGATTACAAATTTCCACTTTTTTCAATTAATTATTCTCATTTGTCTTAATCTACTATCTATATTTGTCTCACATAAATTTACTAATTATTTGGTTGATTAAAAATGCGAGTCAATTTAATTCAGCTCGTTTATTTTATGAGCCCATTAGTATAGTCTGCTTTTTCTTACAAAAAAAGGAAAACATATATAACACGACTTATCCTAACTCATATTGGTGGGTTAAGTTGGTTAACTCAAGTTTTTTGAAAACATCTTGGCTTAAATGCACTTAGGTTAAAATGTTTTCTTACAAGATTAATTAAAATTTTATTATGTTAATTTTAATTTATTATTTTCTAATCTTGAAAATATTTATGTTTATTAAAAGAAATATTTAATGACAATGAATATATTTTGTCCACATGTATTGTGACACATCTAATGAGTTTGACACATTAGCAAAAATAACCCTCAAATTAGGTGGGAGACTAGAATCCAAAAAAAATATGTAATAGGGGGAGCAAAAACTTAGACTTTTAAAATAAAGGGACTAAAATTTAAGTTTTTTAAAAATGGGATCAAAAGTACATTTAAGCCAAATATCTTTAATAGGAAAATGAGCCATCAAAGTTTTTATTGTCAATATACATTTCTCCCAAGGCCGTATCTGAGGCAGGGCGAAGAGGGCAACCGCCTTAGACCCCAAAAAATAAGTACGAAATTTGGGCCATAATTTTTTTTTAGGGATCTATTAGGCCCTAAAAAAAATTATTTAGCTTTTTGTATCAAGTTTGATGTTTATATAGGTTTATTAGTTATCAAATTGTAGGTTCGCCCTAGACCACCAAAATCTCAGAAACGACACTGATTTCTCCATCCATGATCCCACCAAATCAAAACATAATCGAAAAACATAATGGTGACTATTTTTTCTTTCTTTGGTTCACTACAGGCGTGGTATAGAAAACTTGTTCTGTCTTAAAATTTTAAAAAGGATTTTGAAATAACATGTTAGTTGGGAAAACGGAGGGAGTGTTAACCAATAACCATATAGACTAAAACAAGTTTATAAAAAACTATTGATAAATGAAATTTTGAAATTGAAATTTTGTTTGTGTTTGATTTACAGGTGGAACTAAGGTAAAAATGTGCGTCTATTCAAAAGTTACGGTTTGGAGCTTCCGAAAAGTTAGTGTAAAACTACTTTAAGATGTGAAACATGAGGTTGGACGCATATTCAAACGTAGACTTTAAAGAGGAAAGGAAGGGACCAAAACAAAAACACTCCTTAGAAAGCACCAATTTTTCAGAAAGCACCAATTTTTCTAGATTTTGTTTGTGCTCAATTTGGTTTAGCATGAGATGGCCTTTTAACTGAACCAATTTCATTCTCTTGTATGAAGGATCTAGATATCAGAACATTTTTCACAACACGGGAGAACAAATGAATAAAAAACAAAATCCACTTGCATTATTGTATCTAGAGATATTCTAAATTCCGTGAGAGCCAGAAAATTAAGATGGGCAAATTGTCAGCATATGCCATATGAAACACAAAAACAAAGTTTAGAAATTGGATTCACAGTGGATGCATTTGAAGTGTTTTTATGTAAACAAGATAATATAACCAAACTTATGATGAGATATACTGGTGTTATGAATGGACTAGTGGCTTTACTAGAGAAAAGTGGACATTGAAAATACCCTTAATATAAATCAATGCGTCACTTTAGACAGTTGGAAAATCCATAAATAGATGTACCCTCTTCTTGTCATTTCACTATTGATTCGAACCACAACAAGAAGTACAATGTAAAATGTCAATGTGTCAAGCCCCTCTCTCTCTCATTTATTGTTCCCCCTCTCTCTCCATGATGCAAAATAACCATTTGCAATTCATTCATCCAAAGATAAGTGAACACTTATATGTAAACAAGAGAATTTTTTTTTTTTGGGAAGAGCAAGAGGAATCTCCATCACTAGTTGGAAAGAGATCAATCATGACAAAGCTCTGGCGTCCACAACAAGGATTAGGGTTTTTGCTATCTAATATTAAAATGGTTAAATATTTTTTGGGTCATGGTAAATATTTTTTTTTTTTTACAAATGGGTCATGGTAACTAATGTTATCGGAGGAAAAAAATTGCATTATAAAAAAACAAATATTTTACGCATTTGAAAATTTTATTACACAAGTTTCAAAATATTTTTAGTGTATATGTTTTCTTAATTAATGGTTCAGAGGTATTTGTTACCATTTTTATGTTTCTTTGTTTTTGTAAAGTTGATAATTACATTTTATCTTTTATATAATATTATTTTTTAATCCTTATAAAATACAAAAAAGAAAGTGAGATGTCTTTAGTTTTGTGAAGATTATAAAGATATTGATTTTTTTTACTGGATATAAAATATTTTTGATAGGAACAAAAATTAAAATATCAGTATTTATAGTGGTGGATGAGTAACATTTATTTATCAAACAAAGAAAGAAAGATGAGTAACATCTTTTTTTAAAAGAGTAATATATTTAAGCCAATTAAATTTTTTGAGCTTCATGCATGGGCTTCTCCGGGCCCTAGGGTTTGCCCTACCATAGGACATGCCCATTGGAGTTGTCAGTAGGTGTCGGACTACTACCAAACCAATTACCAGCTCATGTGTTTTGATAATCTACCAAACCTCGTTTACATTTCATGTACCCATCGAAGAACAATTAAAGCTCTTTCTTAGTATAGGTGCCATATTTCTTTTTTGTAAACCACAGCATGATTTTCTTTAAATTATTACTTTTGAAAAGATTGGTTTAAAATACAGATATTTGAATCATATAGTGTTATATCGAAGTGCTGATAAATAATGGAAGAGTATATATAATTTCATACCAGTTTTCTGAGAACTGTCAACATTACATATGTATGTTGGCTAGGAGTTGAAGTAGTGTTTAATAGCTAAGGACATTGTATCAAGGTACATATGCATGGTGATATAAGACAACTACTCCTTCTACTTTATATCTTCAATTGTTTTGGATTATATTTTTATTTGAAAACAATTGGTGTCTAGAATTCCAAAGTTTGATTTACATTTACCTTTTTAACTTTACCCTAAGATAAAATTAAGATGGTTTATTTCTATCAATATATATATATACACACACACTCTTTGTATTGAATAAAAAGGAGAATTAACTAACCATAAAACTAGAGTATTTTATGTTTGATCTTTTGTTACTAAATGCATAAATATCTTTAACAAGATGATGAAAATGAAGATGATGATTGTCCAAATAATTTAAAACTACTACTCTTAATGTTTAGAGAAACTCACATTTAATGTTTGATACGCCTTAAATAAGATTATCTCCAGGATTTTTTTAATAAAAAAACCAAAAAAACAGAAATAACTCCTAACATGCCGTTGGTTCTAAACAACCCATTGCTTCTTGATCATTACTACTCCCTCCGTTTTAAAATGAGTGTCACTTTAGCCAAAAAAAATTGTTTCAAAATGAATGTCACTTTACGTTTCCAATACAACTTTAATTTTTTCTTCCAACTTTACCCTCAATAAATACTCCAGCTTTTCTTTCTCAGACAATTTTCAATGCAACTTTAAGTTTGTCTTGTTTTATAAAGTAAGGTTATTTTAGTAAAATTGCTATGACATTTGACTACTTTATTTCATTCCTTAATCTATGTGCAATTGGCTAAAGCGACACTATTTTGAAACGGAGGGAATAGTAAATGGTAACCTACTTCTCTCATTCAACAATCAATACTATCTGTCTTAACAAATTAGTCATGTTGTTCAAATTTTTAAGGCTTTGGACCACATATTATAAGTTTATAACCGATTGAGCCCTTTGTTATACGATACTATATGAATATGAATGTCATTGAGCTACGTATACCGTAAGCATCTAGAGCCACACACAATTCTACATTCATTGGTTCATTATTGTTAATAGCTCAAACCAGCTGGTTACAAAGTATATATATGAGGCAACCATCAAAGTTAAAATAAGTCAGCTCAGACCCTCAAACTTACCTCTTTGTACAATTTTTGGTGGTCCTCAACCTTTCTTTTTTGACATTAATAACGAAACCTATAGTATGAACTATATATCGTCCTTACGAAGTACAAACCATACAGCTTGCAAGATAAGAGACTGTTAAAATGTTTAACATGTACTCTTTTGGTTTGAATTTCCGTAGTCTTGCCTCACTGTTTATAGCAATACATAGTGATAAATTATTAAGTAGTTATGTAAGTGAGTAATAAATGTTATTTTTAATTGCACCCTTACTTATTATTATTCAGCTTTTGGTTTCAATCTTACATTAGGAGACACTTTATGATTAAAATCATGGAGACAAAAACCAAACTGTCACAAAAAGTCGAGTGTATTTAAAGTTATGTACGTTTTCTATTTAAACATTTTAAATTTTAAATTTAAGGTTTGCGAAGAGTGTCCTAAGGGCATTGTTTAAAGTTTATGATAAAAGAAATTTGGTCTTGCAAATGTAACTTATTCATTTTGTCAATACAATAATTACACAAATTTTTATATAGATTTACTATTTTTAGTACCCTAATAAATGTCATAAGGACACTCGTTATCATTCCTTAAATAAAGAGTTTAGTCTAATGTGCAGATCATTCTTAACAATATCGATGTAGTTAAGAGAAAAGTGAAAATAAAAAAACCAATTGTCTAAATTACACAGAAGAATTACAAATTCAGATTGACCAAAATCTGTGTGAATTGGTTGATTATATTTGTGACTAAGGATTTAAATAAAATTAGTTTTTTTTTTAATATCGTCAACAGTAAAATGGAAATGATTATAATATGCTAATTATAATTTTTTTGAACTTGAGTTTTTAGCGTTTTTTTTTTAAAGAAAGAAGCGTTGTTGTTTTTTTGAAGTGAATCACTAAGACATTGGTACTTCCAATATTAAAACATAATATATTGTGCCAAAATAGTTGAATATTTTAATATCACATTTATTTAAAATATTTTCCCTTATCTTATGTGCACCTGGTGTTATTTGAGCGCAAAAAAAAAGTCCACGCGACTGTGCTACGTAGACTCTCCGGTTAGATAGATTAGGGTTGACCAAATAACATGGAGCAAAAGAATAGAAGAAAAATTTTAAGATGATGCAAACATGTGATATTCTTATGAGGTCTAAAAATCGAAGAAAATAAAACAAATTTTACAAGGACAAAATATATTTAAAGTGGATATGCAAGCATGGCTTAGTTGGTAGCTGCAAAAACAATATTTTGAGCTCTAACCATTAGACTATTTGATAAATAAAAAATATTAAAAACAATTTTTTTTATGCCTTAGAGTTTCATTATCCTTAAATTTGGGAATCTGGGGAACAATTCTTAATTATCATTATCTCCATCTTATCATTCTTAATCTTGCATTGGTAAAATTTGGCATAGAATTCAATAAGTTTCAATCGTAAGATATGCTTAGTTATCATTCTTGTTTCTTTCATCCTTTTTTAGGAGTGTGATCATGTTTATGAGGAGTTTATGCAGTGTACTTCCTGAGATTTCTCTTGGTTTATTAAGGAGTGTTTTCCTTATTATGTAGGAAGAAATGACCTTGAGAGTGTAGCATCATCACCAAATTTATAGTTGATCTTGAATTTTGTAACTTTAGTGTTTTATATTAGGGTTAAAAATATTTTTAGTATATATAAATTTACAAACTATCATTTTTAGTTTCACTGAATCTTTTTTCCAAAGTTTGATCCCTTTAATTTTTTTTTATTGTCAGTTTTATTCCATGTTTTAGAAAAAATAATCACACGCTGAGTATATTTGGATGTAAATACTGATAAATAATTGAGAGAACAAGATTCCAGAATGATATAATGAATGGCTTTATAAGGACCTAAACATAGCAAAATTGCTTTATAAGGACAATCACGCTTCTGAGCACTTATCAAATTATCTTTGCTTTACGAAGAAAAGTGTACTAGTGTAGATACTAGATAGATTACGCATTTACTAATTACTTTATTAACTCAGTACTGTACTAAAATAAACAGTTTGAGAAAAGTAACAAAAATCACAGAATATGATGACAATGAATGCTCCAACGGGAATGTTTTTTATTTACAAAATTGACACAAGGCAACACAATTTCATGTAAATCTCTCGTAAAGAAAAAAAAAATGCTTTCATGTAAATTATCAAATTGATCTCTTGAACGTGAATGTAAGTCATTTTAGTCCATGAATTTTGCGTATGAATAGTATGTCATTTGATTTCTCTTAAAAAAAAAAGTCCTCTAATGTATATATGTCATTTTGATTATTTGATGAGGTTTGTTTTTAGAAGATGTGAACTCGTTATCTTTTACAATTACAAACTTTTTTTATTTTATTCATGATAATGTGAGTAATAAAAGTTGGATTCAACATAAAACTATTCATACATACAACTTCTACACCTAACCAAAAAAAAAAAAAAAAGAGCAACAAAATTTGTTTGGTTCTCTATAAAACTATTCTGGAAGTCATTTACATTCTCTAAAGACTATTTACCCAAATATATTTGCTAATCATTTACGTGATATTTTTATGTCATTTACACGCACTAAAGGCTATTTACCACAAAAAAAATCGTTAAGTCTTTTTACACGCCCTAAAGACTAGTATTTGTCGTCTTCGTGAGTTTAACTCAGTTTGTATGGACAATGCATAATATATGCAAGGTTCGGGATTCAAACCACAACCACCACACAAAAAAAAATAGTACTTGTTAAGTAATTTTCTATGTCATTTAAAATAGTAAATTTAAATTTTTATAGTACTTGTTAGTACTATAAAATATTTGTTAAATTCATTTTACAATAGGTGAATTCTATTTGAACCAATATATCTATCTATAAGTGAAAATTTGTATAGACTATTTTTGTTTTCGATAGAAAAAAAAGTTATATATTATGAACTTAAGTTATATATTATGAACTTAACCAATATATCTATAGGTTATATATTATTTCAATCTTGTAATAAACATAGGTATAAACATCACTTGGCCACGAATTCTTGAGAGTGTCATTCTTGGACTTAAAACAAACACTCACTAACATCTAATAGAAGTATATTATTTTGTCATGCCATTCCCCTATTTTATATGTATTTTGTGTATTATGATATTGTTTTTTTGAAGTGATAAAATAGCGGGTTGCTATTAGTTGTTAGTAGTGTATTGGTTTTAGGTTTTAGTATATATATATTTTTATTGCCAATGTTAGTAATTAGTTATTAGATTAGTTTTTATCCCTTTATTCAATTAAACACTAAACATCCAACAATTTATCCTTTATCTCAAACTTGAAGAACTACTAAATCCTCCAATTGTTGGTATATATTATTTTTATTTATAAATGTAGTCGTAAGTATCAACATCGAATGAGGGCTGAAAACATGTCTTTGACTCAACAAAACCTTGTCGGACATAAGCTCAGCTAAGGCCTAATCACATGATAGTCCTTTTGCTATCTACCCTATTCTTGCACCAAACAAAGACTCCAATGGTTGGAAGCTTTGGATTTCCAAGAATTCAAAACGCTTCCTTCCCTCAATAATTAAGCAATATTCGACAGTTACCAAATTATGTTGCTCCTAGCAGCTATCCAATGACTCTTCCACCATTAAACCAAAAGGCTCTGTGTCCACACTTATAAAAGGGCCCCTTCATCGTCACGCGAGATACACACCCTTTCTATCTCAAAACCTTATATTGGTTGCTCTCATAATGAGTCAAAGTGCTTGCATATACCCCAACGTACAATCAACATAGTTGTTGCTCGTCAGACCGATGAATTACACAATATTGCGAGGTTCCAAATACAAACTCAGGTGAAGATGTCTAATCTAATAAAATTGATGTTACCCATTGAACTATATCTTATAGGTGTGCATGGGTTAGGTTTTCCCGAAAACCCCGGTCAAACTAGCTCATAAAAACAAAGCAAAGAGTAAAGAGTCGTGTTGAGTAATTGAGTGGATATTATTTCAAAAAATAAATAGAAAAATCCTTAAAAAAATCGGGTTGCTTGTAAAACCGTACACATACCCAAGAAACTCACCGACTTAGTAATACGAACATTTTTTTATGTAGTAATTTTTTTTTCAATAAGGAAGATGTAGAATTTGATCATAAATCAAGTCCAATTTTCAAAACCGACACAATGCATCATCTTTATTGAAATCAAAACATGCTAGAATTACAAATTAGGATGTTACACTTTTTGGTTATTCTGATGCTAATGCAATTTTTTGCTATACAACTTTAGTTTGTCGTGAGTATTTTATGATGCTAAAAAAATAGTGAAAATAAGTTACAACTTGTGCATGAAAAAAGTTGGCCTTAGTTTTTAGTCAGTGAAACTTCGTCTTCTCTTTAAGCTTGCTTTCTCTTTCACTCATCGAGGAGGGTGGTTTAAGGTCATTTTTTGATCTAGAATCACCCCTCTGCATCTTTTATTTTTCCTTTATTTCAATCTAACTAAGTAATTTCCACATATATCAAGTTTTTTCTTGTGTTTTTTTTTTGTTGATTTCGTCGTCTTGTGCGGCGTTGTTTGACTTCGCATCTTGTTGTGCGGTGTTTGTTTGGTTCTTGTTGAAATATCAACATCAGACATTCACATATTCAACCAATTATTTGGGCGTCAACCTTGCAGATCCGGAAACATGTGTATTCTGGTGATTTAGATTTTATCATATTATTTGTATGCATTTTGCCGTTGCATGCTATTAAGTTGGGTGATGTGAGTTTGTTTGCAGATTCACCCTTTAAGTTTTTAGTGATATTGATCATACTATTTTCTCTGATGTATTATATCAATTTGAATAAATTACAACTTTTTCACGAAAATTAAAAGTTGTGTAATTTTTTAAGAAAAATAAAAAAAAAATATGACGAGTGTCTGAGTAACTTACTAGAGAAAAATCAACTCGATAATTATTGAGTTTGTTTAAACTAACCAAACAATGTAATAGGAGTTAAAATCCTCTCCATTTATCATCTTCTCCATTTCTACCATTTGAAGAGATAAAGACACACAAAAAAGTAAAAAGTAATTAATGATGGTGTAACTCATTACCTATTTTATGTCTCTATCTCCTTCCAAATTGCATCTTCCATTTATTTTTCTTTCATTTATTTTTATAATAGATAAATCAAACTGAAGCATCCTATATGATTCAAGTTTTGGGTTAGACCAATTCAACTCAAATCGATTTACGTAAAAACTCTTACCTGTATTTATTATATTGGTCTGAAGACCTTACAAAAGGTATTTAACTCTTAAAATAATTGATTGATATTTATAAAATAAAAAATAAAAAAAATTCTACTAAATAGTAAAATAAATAAAATAATTGATATTTGCATAGGAGAGTGGACCCCCGGTTTAGGTGGTGGTCCAGCATTTTGTTTTTACTGTCCTTTCCTACAAGGAAACTGTATAGAACCGTACTCGTATAACCCAATACAGTAGTAGAGTAACCGTAGCCGTAGTAACGTTGCTTTCGCAGTACTTCAAATGCCTCTGTCTGTGAACCAATCTTATACACAGAAGAATCACAGAACAACAACAAAAACAAAAACAGATTGACCGCCATCACACTCAACTTCAACATTGAACTAAATTTTCAACACTCTCACGCTTCAAAACTCTTCAAATTAAACAAAATTTCAACTCTATTAAGTTAAATTGGATTTTTAATTTCATTCTCTTCGCTCAATGGAACAAGCTACATTAGGATTAAGTGGATCCATTCACGATGATTCCGTTCAATTTGACGAAGAAATTCAAGGAATTATGGTACCGGCGCCGGCACCGGAAAACGCAAGCTCATTCACCGCACTGTTAGAGCTTCCACCTACGTTGGCGGTGGAGCTACTTCATTTGCCTGAACAGAAACCCTATCCTCCGAACTCTTCTAACGGAAATTTAACTTTTCCTACCAACGCCGCGTTGATTGAACGCGCCGCGAAATTCTCAGTGTTCGCCGGAGAGAATTCTTCACCGGGAGATTCGCGGTTGTTTCCGGTGGAAAGTGTGAAGAACGAGCCTCAAGAGACTGATTCGAATCCTTGCTCCACGCAAGAGTGTGTTTCGGATCCAGCTGAGAACAAGAATCAGAGAAACGTGAAGAGAAAAGAGCGAGAGAAGAAGGTAACGATAAAATTAGGGTTTCTGTTTTTTTTTTCCAGTTGAATTGAGTTGTGAAAACATGAAATAATCGATGATTTTGTGAAATTAAGGGTAAAGCGTTGTCGTCGAAGAAGAGCAAAAGCGTCGCCGATGAAACTTCCGGTGACGGTGAGAAGCTTCCCTATGTTCATGTTCGCGTCCGACGAGGTCAAGCTACTGATAGCCATAGCTTGGCAGAACGAGTAACCCTCTCACTAATCACTAATTAATTTAGGGATAATTTATTTAATTTCAATCACTTATGTATAAATGAAGTTAATTATCTTTATTAAAATTGATTAATAATTAATTTCTTTTGTGGTGTATAGGCTAGGAGAGAGAAGATTAATGCTCGTATGAAGCTTTTACAAGAGCTGGTTCCAGGATGCGACAAGGTCGGTTTTTCTCTTTTAATCTTTAATTTTTTAAACCTTAAACCCTTAGTTACTAGAATGATCAATGATTAATTATGCTTCATTGATTTTTGAGTATGGATTAATCTATCATTTTCTGTCAAATTTGTTCCCCTAAAGTGCAAATAAATATCTTAAGTACACTTAAATAACGGTTTTGTTATTGGACCTTTTCAAACCCCACAAAAAGTAGTACTGTAGTTGCTTTCACGTCAAGATAGAGAAGTGCCAAACTTGGTATCTGTGTAATTTCACCTTCTCTTTGGTTTCACTTTATGGGGATTTCCTTCTGGTTACAAATCTTTTTCGAAGGTTAGTGTTGCCCAATTTTTCAACCATTACCCTCTTTTCTGACATTGACCTTCTCCACAGGTTGATTTGATTCTCAAATTAATTTTTTTTCTAGATGAAAATTCAGACTTTAAGGTGAATAAATGAGAAATTCGAATTTTTCAAAAGAAAAAAAAAAAATGAAAAATTTGAGGTGCAAACTCATCTTACATATTACAACATATTTGCCAACTCAGTTATATGCTCATGGGATTAAATTTTACTAGTATAATGTAATATTTTATTTTTTTTATTCATTTTATTTCAATTTATGTATCTTGGACTTTTTTTAGCAAGTTGGGTCACTTTGAGAAATAGGTTCTCTGGAATGGTTTTTTTTCTTTTGTTCAATTTTATTTCAATTTCTGTATCTTGGACTTTTTTTTAGCAAGTTGGGTCACTTTTGGAAATAGGTTCTCTGGAATAGTTTTTATTCTTTTATTCAATGTCTGGGTCTTCCTTATACCATCACTGTACAATGTACATGATGTTAGTAAACCTCGTTTAATGCAAAACATTTTTTCCCCATAAGTTTAATGTGCAACCTTTTGACTTGACCGAATCTATTCAGAAAAATTATGAAAATTTAATATTTTAAAAATATTCGTCGAGACAAATCCAACAAGATCTTACATGATATTATTTACCTTTATATATTAGTTGAAAAATATGGTCAAAGCACGTCAAGTCAACGGTGCACATTGTCAACTATGTCATCTAATAGGGGACGGAGGGAGTATATGTGTTGAGGAGTATTAAATTTTGTCCATCCATTTGTGCCGCACATGTAGGATTAATCTTTTTTTTTTAATGAACATAATACCTTGTTATGCGCTCCTTGGTCCTTGTATGCTTGGGTGGGTTGAAAAGAAGGAATACTGATGTTCTTTTTAAGAAGGAATGAAGATACATAAAAGTGGTCACTAGTATTTCTTAAAATGTATGCTAATCTAATATGTGAAAGAGATTAGTGAACTAAACTTGCTTATATAAGCTTTCAATTGATGAGAATGGTGTGTGAGCTGACATCTTATTTTTAAACTTTTTTTGTTCATGTTAATCATTGATAAACTTTTAGTTAAAGTCAGTAGTTTAATGAACACACAAGATAGTGCCTTCTAAAAGGTTATATGACACGTGATCTAGTATCTTGGATCATCTGCCTCGCTGCACATGTGTTATAACAAGAAAAACAAAAATATGACATTTTTTTACTAGTTTGTTTGTGTTAGATTTTGTTCAATTTAAACGTGGAAACACTGTTGTACATTTTTCATGAGGACAGAATTTTTCGCTTCCACCAAAATGCATTGGAACACGAGAATTTAACAGTTTGTCTTTGCGGTGTTTATCTTCATGGTTCGGTAATGCGTCATCTAAACACCTAATGTCTAATATTAAGAACCATGAAGATAGTTATAGAAGGAGTTGCAGTATTAAACTGTAATAAACTAATTAGAAAAATGTCGCCTAAACATAAATAGCACCTGTAGTAGCCGTAACAGACAACAGTAATAACAATATTACAGACTTGTTCCATAAATGATCCCTTGTTATTGTTTGAAGTAGAAGCCTTAATTGCACGGATAATATGATTTTATAATGCATTTGGTCAATTGTGTTGCATTTTCTCAAAATAGCTAATATCTGTCAAATATAGTTGATGCCTGACATGACATGATTTACTACAGATATCTGGAACGGCATTGGTTCTGGATGAAATCATCAACCATGTGCAAACTCTACAACGTCAAGTGGAGGTTGGACTCTTCACACTGCAAATGTTTTACATGAATATGTTTTTACATTCAGCAGGCTATACATATTTATTATTTTCTATTTGGTTCTCAAATAATCATGGATTATCCATAGAAACTTTTGAAAGGAAGGATTGAGTTTCCTTCCTAAATTATTTTCTTCTTCAAAGTTGATATTTAGTCCTCTAGAGCTAGTGTGCAGTACTTGAATATTTTGGAGTGTCATTGGAGCACATAAAGCATTGCTTACCTGTAAACAAGCAGTAAGCATTATACATCACACATTAAGCTGTCATGGTCCCATAATTTTGGATTATTTGACTTAGAATCTGTTCAATGGGTCTACTCATTATCCTCTCCTCATACTGTGGATTTTTTGCATGCTTATTGGTATGCACTATGGTGTGTATGCTCAAAAGTTATAATAATACTCTTGTAATATTTTGTCAAATAACCATGTTTAAAAATGAACAGTGAGTCTAATCTGATAAAATATCTCACTATTTACGAGTTAACTTTCATCAAAATAGTTTTATTCTCATTGATTTACGCACTAATTGCAGATCTTATCAATGAAACTGGCAGCTGTTAACCCAAGAATTGATTTCAACTTAGACAGGTTATTGGCTGCTGATGTAAGTATTATAAGTTAATGTAACTCAATTTTATCTTTTGTTGAAAAAAAAGATAATTCATTTGTTTATTTCCCGGGCTGAGGGAGCAATCTGAATGAGGGAAAATATATGACCTCTGCTTTCAAAGCACTTTCTATTCTTCTTTAATTGGTTCCATGAACACTTTATATAGTGTAGTTGTGCTTGCTTAATGTGTATTTGTCCAATAACTGTAATGGTACATAGGGGATACTGAAAGATGATTGTAGCCATTTACTGTGGTTTATGCCATTCTGTTGGACGTCATGCCATACCAACTAAGAACTGTAATTTATTAAACAAGTGCTTAGGTTTACACTAGATTGCCGAAATCTGTCCTGTTAGTTAATTATGAATCCTCAAGCATATTGCAGTTTAAGTCATATCATCTCAATCTCCTTAATCAAGGTCAGGAGTTGCTTGCTTGTTTGTGGAATAAAAAAATGTGTGTTTGAATGTCTTCCACTAGGTTTGGAGTTGGGGGTGTGTGATTTTGATGTAGTACTGTGATTTTTATTACAAGTTCAGCCTTTTCAGTTAACGTTGAGAACCAGTGATAAAATCTCCTTGGTAATTTACAGGGGTCGTCTTTAATGGACAGTAACTTACCTAGCGCCTTGGTTACACCTTTGGTGTGGCCAGAAATGCCACTCAACAGTAACAGACAGCATTATCAACAACAGTGGCAATTCGATGCATTCCATCAACCACTCTGGGGAAGGGAAGAAGACAATCAGAACTTCACGACTCCAGAAAACTCACTTTTGAGTTATAACTCCTCAGCAAATTCAGGTAGATCAGAATTTAGCTTCTACTGTGCATGTCTAATTTTAAAATACATGATTAATATAATTTTTTCACTTGATGGTGTGATGGTTCCTACTGCCACTGGTTTTCATAAATAGAAAGTGATTGGAGCCATTTTGTCTTTGAAGGGATATTTTGATAATGAAAATCAGAAAGGGAGATTAGAAGCATGCCCATAATTTATATATTGGAGCATTTCAGACGCTGTATTGACAATGAAAATTGTTGGAAAGGAATTAATTCAAACATGAAATACAAAAATACAGAGACAGTTTTAACATTTTTTTTTCCTGACAAGAAAATTTGGAAGTTGAAACGTATTTAAGTTCAATTAAAATTGTGTTACAGCATCTCTGCACTCAAATCAATTGAAGATGGAGCTCTGAAAGCTTACAGAAGTTGTCGTACCAGTAGCTATTAGCCTAGAGTGTATATATCAAATATATTATTTGCAGTTAGCAAGGATTGAAGCAGTCTCAACATTCAGCAGGTTTTCTGTCTTCTATTTGTAAGAGTCAGTTGGAAACCTGGATTTTCTTCGGCCAGAAAGGAAGAAGTGGTATGCTATTCTTATATAGTATTATTATCATTATGTATACTAACTATAGGGGGTCATTCAATCTATAAGGTGGTTGAATCAAGATTGTAAAATTATAGAACAGATTAGGACTGAACTATCATGGGAGTGAGTTGTGTTGTTCATTGAATTTTACTTAGATGATTGACTCCTTATTAGAGTTTGCCTGAACAAACTACTTCAAGTTTTGAATTACATGCAATATTTCTTTTTTTTTCTTTTCCCGTTGTCTTAAAAAAAAGCAGAGAGTTGTTTATTGTTGATTCAACCATAGTGCAGCAGATCCATGTTGTTGTCTTCTACTTTGTAACTTTTGCAAAATCACAGTAGCTCACCGTGATTTTGGAATATCCACGATAATACCATATATTTACTTAATGTGCAATGGATTTCCAGTTAGAAAGAGATGCCGTGAAGAGCATGAAGAGCACTTACGGCAATGGAAAAAAATGCCATATTGCCATGTTACCAATTTCTACATAAATCCATTACAAAAGATGAGTTACGTCTGCAATTCCTTGATTTTGGTAACAAGAAAAAATGCTTGAAAAGAACTAAAACACCTTATTCTAGGTATCTAAATATCTTTCTGAAATAGCAACAAAGGAGAAAATCATGATGCAGGTATCCACTTGCGACCACGAAAAGAAATAAAGCATTACCAGTGAAAGATCATTCTGTTTCATTGAGTATGCATATTCATATTAAACTCTAACACCTGTAGTATCATGAACTAGTCCACGCTTTATCTATCTATCTGTAAATGAAATGTGCATCTCAAAATTTTGAAATTTGTGGTTGACACTGGTTTGGTTGAGAAACACATGTAAAATATGATCCCTCTGCAGTTAAGTGTCGAGGAAATATAAAACCGGCTGCAGTTAAACCTTGACAGTTAACTGCTGAAGCGTGTTGAACATAAACAGAAGCAGAAACACAAACATATCTGTTTCAAAACTTCTCCCAACTTCTCTCAAACTCTCTCCAATTCTCACCAAAGCCATTTTTGCGAATTGCAAGCAAATCAACCACACATTATCACAAGTAAGTTGTATCAATCATTTTAATGATAATGTTAGTTTGTTTAGGTTTAATTTTTAAAAAAATTAGAGTAGTTTGCATGTGGTTAAGGTTGATTTTAAAATTGACAATTTGATGATTGCATGTGTAGTTTATGAATTGATAAATGAATGTAGTTGTTGCCGATGTTGTTTAAATGATGTTTAATGATAATGTGGTTTTGAATGGTGCCAAATGAACACAATTTGAATATGTTTGATACTTTGCACACAAAGTGTTTGATAAAATGTCTCAATGACAATTATATTGACTATTTAGTTAGTTTAGGTTATGGAAATGATGTTAATTATAGTTTGATTAAGTGTATATTGATTATTGGTTTTTTAATTAGTTTAGATTATGAGAATTATATTGAATGATGTTTAGGCTATGATGGACAAAAATTATATTGCAATGATGATTATATTGAATGGTTTTAGGTTATGGAAATGATGTTCATTGTACTTTTAATGTGTTTGATTATGTTTATGTTTATGTTTAGTTTATGTTTAATCTGAATGCTTATGTTTAGTTTACGTTTAATGTGTTTGATTAGGTTAAGAAAATGATGTTAATTTTTTAATTTTTTTTTGTAGACATGTCTGATCAGGGGCAGTCCATTGATCCATCTAAGGTGATTGGTGGTAGGCGTGCTATGACACAAAGCCACCGGAAGGAGAGGTAAAACGGACACATCCTAAAGAGGGGAAGAGGTCGAAGGGGGATGGTTCAGGGACTTCTCAGGCTACACGGCCTGAAGAGTCACAGGTTGTTGACCCGTCCCAGGTGGAGTACCTGAATTATCAGGATCAGATACACCACAATGTGACTGATGGTGGGTATGACCAGGATCATATACCAGAGCAGCAGCAGAGACCAGAAAAGGATGACATTGCAGCAGCGGTTGTCCCAGCGATGTTACCTTCAGAGCCTCTCTTTCCTGGTGGACTAGAAAATATATCTCTGCTGCACTCTTATGCCAATCATGTGGCATTGCCGCTTTGGTATAATTCAGATAACGTAAGTGTTATTTTTTTTACTTTTTTTCCTTAATGTTTAATTATTTTTTATATGTGTGTTTGTTTAATTATTATATCAACTTTTATATGTGTTTTTGTTTAAGTATTTTCTTTATGTTTAATTATTTTCTTTATTTCAACTTTTATTATTTTCTTTATGTTTAATTATGATTTAAATTATTTTTGTTATGTGTTTTTTTTAAGTTTTACATGTGTTATGTCTTAAGTTAAAAATACGTGCGGCAATTTAAATTTGTGATTTTTATTTTTGCATGTGTTAAGTTTTATTTTGTTTAGTTAGATGTTTACATTTTTTAAACTATGTTTATTTTTCTATTATTTCAGGTTCGTAAGATGCATGTTGTGAAAGCGATTAATCATGGGAATTAGATTTTGAGTCTCGGACGTCCTAACGAGCATCAGAAATAGTTTTGGGATCTGCTTAGGGAGAGCGGGTTACATGATTTGGTTTACCTGGGATACGCCACTGTGCCTCATGCTTTGCTAATGACATTATGCGAGAGGTGACATCCCGAGACCAGCAGTTTTCACATGGTCTTGGGGGAGATGACGATGACTTTGGATGATGTCGCATGCCTTATGCATCTACCGATTGAAGGGCAGATGTTGAGCCATCCAAAGAAGATGTTGAGATATGAGGCCTATGCACTAATGGTGAGGCACTTGGGTGTGTCGCAGACTGAGGCAAAGAAAATTTGCGGTACAAAGTATGGTGGGTACATTAGTTATCCAAAGCTGAAGGAATTATATACGAGGTACTTTGGTAGGGCTAACATATTGGCGGATACAGAGGATCCAGAGGAGCTGGAGGAGTTGGAGAAGGTTAGGAAATTTTGTGTGAGGTGTTATCTTCTATATCTTGTAGGATGCTTGTTGTTTGGTGATAGAAGCAACAAACACATCGAGTTGGTCTATCTGACGACCATGGAGGAGGGCTACGCGGGGATGCGTAATTATTCCTGGGGAGGGATGACACTGGCTTACCTATACGCTTAGTTAGCTGAGGCCTGTTTTCCTGGAGACAGAGCTCTTGGGGAAGCGTGACATTGCTCATTGTAAGAAACTTATTAATGTGAACCTTAACTTTTATTTTTTTGTTATATTTTTTCGTAAAAATTTATAAATGTGATTTGTTTGGTTTGTGCAGGCATGGTTTTTGGCGCATTTTCCTGGCTTTTTCAGTGTTGATCCCAACACGGACTATATTGAAAACTATCCGGTTGCGGCGAGGTGGAAGCTACAGAAGGGTCATGGAGAGGGGTTGACGTATCGCTCATTGCTTGATCGTATTCAGTTTGATGACGTATGCTGGATGTAACGCCATATTTCTATTAAAGCGGTAAAACACGCGAATAAAGCATATATTCAAGAAATAGACGCTACGTCATCAAACAAAAACAAATTTAGCATGCATATATAAATTCTCAACAGTCGCAGCGGATATAAACCATACATCTCCAAAGTGTACATGCCATGAGATCAATATACATCATCATATAAAATCTCTAAATCGAGACATATGAGTCAAATCTCAATAATAAATAAATCCAACAAACATAAAGACCGACGTCCTAATCAGAGCCTAATCTAAGACTCCAAGAAACAATAACGGAGATTAGCTCCCGCTATCCAAGCACTCACCAAAAGCAAACTACTCTTGCACTCCGTCTACCCATTCATACAAACAGGAAGACGGTCAAAACCATTGGGGGTAAGCTTCACATCATTCATAATCAACATAAACAATTTGACATAAATGAATCAAATTAAGTCTCAATTAATTAACAGGAGCAATTAACTTTCATATGCATATACACACAACAATTATAATGTCACAAGTATATATTCATCAAACACACCTACCAACAACAACCATCGTTCACATACATCACTTAAGACTCATGCCAATATGATATGCGCTTATATACGACACATATATGCATGTGGTACCATAACGCCGACAACTAGATGCCAACCGAACATCTCATGTAAGAGTACACCTCCTCTTACGATTCAACTATGTAAAAGTACACCTCCTTTTGCATTTCTCATATGACTCAATATGATTTATGATGCATGGACATACAAGCAAAGACCTAATAATGCAAAACTTTCAACATATACATCCACCAACAACAATGTAAAAGTACACCTCCATTTACATTGACCAACTTCGAGTTCGACAACAATTGCATTATCAAGTATTTACGTCCACACAATCAACAATTCATAATTCAAATAAGAGTCTTCATCATATTTTCAACAAACCTCCACATCAATTGTCATATATATATTAATCAACATCAACTATATAATATAGCTCCACGACTTCATACACTTTCTCACAATCCAAGTAAAGGAGAAAATACAACACTTTATGATAAACATCATTTTCAACACATAAAAATCATTCACATATCCTCATTTAATCATATGAAGCTATTCACGAAAGATTTGCAAGGTACTCGGCCTTAAAGACCATTTTCGACAAGATTCGTCTCTCATTTTACAACTTTAAAATAATTGAAACAAATAAATCAAAACCAACTAAACAAGGTCTAATGCCTCAACTATGTATACACTTAGATCAAATATGAGTGCAGTAGAGTATACATGTGTGTCTCATCAGCCAACTTCGACAAAATCTTCAAAATCATAAGTTCGTCTCTCTTTATCATTCTTTCAAAAGAATTCCATTTTCAAGGCAAACAAGTTACAACTCAATGAAACCAATCATAAACATTTTTAGAAATCATATAATCAGTATACAACCTTAACCCTACTCTATTTCCTTGGGAAAAACAAGTTTCGGAAAAATCGACGTTATTGGACAATTTTCACAAGTTAATTTCAAAATCACAAGATCAAGTCCAATCCCATCTATGAGATGTTCCAGTAGGTTTAAGAGCATAAACAGTAACTAAACAAGTTGAAAGAAGTGTTTTACAAAGCTCGGATTGGTCCCCGGAAGCCCGGAACAAAAATCAAAAAATGCTGAAATTGGGCTCATTTGCTTAAGCGACGACTTGTTCGCTTAAGCGACCAAGTTCCAGTAGCTTGCAGTAGCTGTTTGCTTTCCGTTCGCTTGAGCGACCGAGTTCCAGAAACTCTCTGTGGTTGTTCGCTTACAGCTCGCTTACTATTCGCTTAAGCGAACAGTCATCAGTTCTGCAGAAAAACTTTCGGGTTCCAACCCTTTTTCACCCAAAATTCCCAATTTTGATCTCCCCATACCCAAATTCGTTTTCAAAGGTTGTTTACAGGTTCATGAGCTCAAAAGGGCTTTCAAAAACACATTAAGCATGAAATCAAATATCATTTCAACACAATTCATCAATTCAACCCATTTTTACAAAACCCTCAACAACAACTCAATTCATACCACAAATATGTAATTATGAACACCCAAGGTATGAATCATCAACAACAACACCTCATAACAACAACAACATCAATCAAACATGAATTCATCAGCAATCCATCAACAACGATTCATTCTTCATCAAATTTGTGTAGAACACAAGTATACATGTATATACATCATAAGCATGTAAAATTTAACATTAACAACTTAATTATCTTCAAACTCATATACCCAAACATTACATCCAAACATAAGCACGAATTTCACCAATCAAAATCACAATAATCACTTTTCACAATTAAGCACTTATGCATAGAATTAGAGAAGAAATTAAACTAAGAGATTATGATTGAAATCTAACCCCCTTATCTCAATAAGCAATGATCCTAGCCAAAGCTTCAATCAAGCTCCTAGAATCCCTAGCTCTCTTTGGTTCTTCAAGCCTTTCTCCACAACCCTCTTCTCTTCCTCTTGCCCCTTTCTCTCTCTACCTCTTCCAAACTTATGAAAATGATTGTGTAACCCTGTTTTCTTTAATGACTAATACTTATATAGTCTCTACACAATTGAGCTTAACCCCTTAATGTCTTAATGGCTCACAACACTCATAAACTAACTCTCAAAGTTCCTATCTACTAACAGTCAAAAGTTATTGAATAATTACCGGTTCAAAACTAATTACCACTACCGAATAGTAACTTAGTAAAAATAATGGTTCTCACTTAAAACACTAAAAATAACCCTCATCATGAAATTACTAGTTTACCTTTGCTCACAAAATGACCAAAATACCCCTGAGCCTAAAATGACCATAATACCTTTCTACACCGAAATCCACTAATCCTAACCCAAAATACACACGGAGGCAATTAATCACATATAAGCACATAGAAACACACATAAATAAATAATAAGATAAATCTAGTGAAAATCGGACTGTTACACTGGAGGTCGTAAGAAGAGCACAGAGAGATCCAGGGTTTTGAGGAGGTTTTCTGGTATTCAGGCTGGATTATGTGCGGTGTTCGTAGGGTGTACTGTCACTTGCCTGAGAGGGTTTTGAGGCAGTACAGATACGTCCAGAGGGTCCCTAGACATCCGACAGATGTTGTAGAGCTGCTACCTCCTCAGATTGTGCAGGCATTCGTAGACTTCCACACTCACACTCTTAAGGAGCCCGATTGGGGTGAGCCGGCAGGAGAGTAGACATGGCGAATGGTGGATGGCTACGTGCTATGGTACAGTGCAGTGCCTCACCCTCAGATTTTGCCACCTCTTCCAGGAGATCTTCCCAGGTCAGCAAATGAAGAGTAGATCATTGCACAGTAGTGGGAGCGGTACGAGGCGAGAGGCTCGCCTGATACCTATGACATGGTTAGTGCCGATGTTGCCTACGTTGATGAGCAAATGGGTCAGGAGGAGGTCATGAGCCCTCAACAGTGGTTTCAGGTCATGAGCCATGTTAGGAAGCAGATCGTGCCGATATTGGCCAGGAGGCGAGGCCAGAGGCCAAGGAGGCGGCAATAGCAGCAACATCAGCAGGACCAGTAGTAGGATTACTTGTAGTTGTTGTTTAGGGATTGTTGGTTTTAGGCTTTGTTAGTTTCATTTTCAAACTTTGGTCACTTTGGTTCGTATTTGATTGACATTTTGTATTTTAACTGATGTTGGTACAT
>Ga0228711_1002262_pt1 | contig 29445 bp, 9 predicted proteins | sample MedpolnodulmetaG_2_FD_177996 | JGI IMG/M metagenome (GOLD analysis project Ga0228711, IMG submission 177996) | Root nodule microbial communities from Medicago polymorpha collected in Santa Monica, California, United States - brown nodules | ecosystem: Host-associated > Plants > Roots > Nodule... | reverse complement strand
CAAATTCTAAACCAAAAAAAAAAAAAGCAAAAGTACCATATAATAATCTCTAATAACAATCCTTAAATTTTCAACCAAGTGTCCATATAATAAAGTCTAATGCAAAAGGTGAAAAATTGCAAAAACCTAAATATACGAAAAATCCCTAAGGGTGCGCTTGATTGATCAGCTAAAAATCAGGGGACTGTGTTGAAATTTGGGTCTAATTCATCCTTGCAAAACTAGCTAATGTGAGGTTAGGATTGCCCCACTTATAAACACATGTTCATATCATATTTTATCTGATGTGGATTCTTTTAACAGACTGCACTAGGCAACTTTTTTTGTAATCATTGGACTCGACAAAATAGGTAGTAAGGGACTAGACAAAAACAAGAATTCTTGTCCCTCGTTAAACCATGGCACAAATTTTTGTTTAAAGTACAAAACTATCAAAAACACCAAAATATTCTTTTTATGTTCCAACATAAAAACTATTACTTCTCTATCTCTTGTACAGCATAATGTGCAGTTCTTGAGATCCACTTCTACTTGTTCCAAATTCAGCAGACCTTCTCCTGAATAAAATATCAGGAAAGCCATAAATATTGCTGAGAGGAACAAATGACCACAACATAAATAAGCATGGGTAAATATGCTGAAATATAGATTCATATAATACAATATATGTCATCATCACCAATAACCATACATGGATTTCTTGCCCTGAATTAAAAGGCAGCAAAATTCTTTCGTTTCAAAACCATCAGATAAGTTATCCATTACATTAATCTTGAAACAATAATACACTTTGTCCATGTCAAGGACAATGAAACAAAAAATTGGATATACATACATGAAGGAATTGGATTGCTTCTAGCACCATGAACTCGCACAGCAACATTCATTAAAATATCAGTATACTTTATGCAGCAAAGTCAAAAACTATATTTCGCAGCCACGCATCCCAGATAAACAATGATACTTACCGTAATAATCGAGTACCAGGAAATTATTAGAAACTGATCATATAGTGCATGTTCCTCTGTTTATATTAAGTGATTCTTAATTGATGTGCCTCCGCTCCTTGCTTTAATTCCATGAAACTTTTTTTAAATGAGTGATAGAAAACATTGTTGCTTCTTGGCTTGGCTTCATATTTGATATTTGTAGTTTCTAATTTTTTTCATGTTATCAGCAGATACTGAAAACAATTTGCGTGACAATAATCCTAAAACATTTTATCAACAGTGAGTTGTTTATTCATTATTTGTAAGTCGACTAACGGCTATTAATTCGTATATCTTTGACAGGGATGGGATCATTGCTTCTGTTCCAAGCTATGAGGAGCCTTACATATAAAGTTCCAAATGTCCTAATTGTGGACTAAAGTTGCTTAGATGAGTTATTTTGATAAAAAAAGTAACTCTTCAAGACATTGTCTTGTACCTTGAATTCATTGGTTCTTTATATTAACCATCTCTTACATTGAGTATCAAACATATTCTTCAGAAAAACCTGCAATAAGCATGTTAATGGCCTTAAATCGATAGCAGTTACGTGCTTAATTATTCATTTAAATTATAAACAGTGGAAGTTTAAGTCTATTAAGTATTATCTGTTTATGAGGAACTACTGCACATGTATAAAATGTAGCGTATAGAGTCATCAAGAGGTAGAATGGTAGACATCACACAAAATATGATATACACATTCTTCTTTGTGACATGAAAATCCTTAAGCTAGCAACTTGAATTACAAATTAAAGTAGATGATAATGACTCATTTGACTTCCTCAATCTCATCCAAAGCATAGTTGTTTGTTGATACATTTGCATAGTTAACTTTGTTGAATCTTACCACAACTGGGTAGCGAGTGTTAGGATCCTACACAACACAACAAAAAGAAATTTTAGTAAAATCATAATGATAAAAATTTCAAATGTCAAAATTTGTGTAAGAAATATTTCTGTTTTTTGAAGTAGGAGAAAAGCTAACCTGGTCAACAGCAACAACCGAACCGATACCATTGAACCAGTAGGACTCTTTTCTAAGAACCTTGACCTGTTAAGTAGAACCAACAAATTAAACAAAAACTGGAAGAAGAAGAAGAATAAGAAGGGTCGTGTTAACTTATCTTCTTATGGCACATGTTAAGCAACCTAAAAAGAGCAATTTTGTATTGGAAAACATAATATGTCAACTTTTAAGAAGTTGAATGCACGACTTTTGATGCGTATATTTCTATAATGAGTTCCTTAACATGTGCCCTTAAAAGGCACACGTTAGCATTTGCCGAATAAGAAATAAGTTTCCTACTAAATTACTTGTTGACAATTCCAAGTTCCTATCAGTTTATAATTGAAGTTTTAAGACAATTGTGTGTGTGTTTGGAATAGTTTTGCTGTGCAAATATCACGTCCCAAGGCAAGCTGGAAGTGGAAATCTTGAAGCTACAAAAACAAGCTTTTCTGAAAACGTGAAAATCCACCGTGATTCTCTAAAAACCACCGCTAAACCAAATGAGCACCGCATGATTTTAGTGTTATATTTATTTGTATAAAAATATGTTTGCATACTTAAACTTAGAATTATCATATAAATTAAAAAGAGTGTGGCATAAAATGTGATTACAATTTCCAAATCACAAATGAAAGTATACTTTCATACGGCATAGTTTATTTGGAAGTGTAAATAGTCTAACACACCTTAGCACCTCTTTTGGGACCAACTGGTGGGGGCTTGGTTTTTGGAGCTGCCTCACCTTCAACAGTTGGTGTTGCAGCAGCCTCCTCAGATGCCCTAACAACAAGTCTAAAATTGGTGTTCTTTGTAGTAGTAGGGTACATGACCATATTCATTCTAGATGCTAATAAATTTGTGTTTGTGTTCCCTGAAACATTATTAGGTGACAACACAAACCCTGAAGCTGCGGATGTCATGTTGCAACTAGCCATGATACCTCTCTCTCTCTCTCTCTCTCTCTCTCTCTCTCTGTCTTTGTTGATAATCTTAAGTGTGGCAAAATAGCTAAGACAAAAGACAAGAACAAAGATTGAGAGGCTTTGAATGAACTAAATTTTGTTTGTTTGTTTGTTTAGGAGAATTATTATCACAATCTTTTCCTCCATTGTGATAATGCCACCTATGCACCATATCTCATTCCTTTGGATAATGTTATTATTCATAACAAAATTACATAATGAATCTTGGTGACTATACTCACCCCATAAATATTTCATTGCCTTAATTAATGTTTAGGTCCTTAAGTTATTTGTTGATACATTTTAGTCTCGTAAATTATTAACGTTACATTTTGGTTCATTTAAGTTATCTTCTGTCAACCAAATAAATTCTCACCGTCACGTCTAAGGTGGATACACATTGCAAGTTGTCACGTCACCGTTCACATGTGTCTATTTAACGTTTTGGCAAAAGACTAACGGTGAGAATTTATTTGGCTAGCATATACTAACTTAAGTGACTAAATTGTAACGTTAATAACTTATGAGACTAAAAATGTAACCAACAAATAGCTTAAGAGATGAAATCATTAATTAAGCCATATTTCTATTATCTAAAATGTCACAAAATTTTCTTTCGTCTGTCCTACAGATTCGTTGCCTTAACTAGAAACAAAAATAATGTTACAAACATAAGAGAAGGCTAGTATTTTTTCTGGTGCTATTATTTTCCACTATCCAAAAATTCTGCTCGTATACTACTGATTACTTGTGTTACGACAATATGTATCCCTTAAAAAAAATTACCAAGGAGTTTAATTTTACGTATAAATCCATGATATGATTTTCTTCATTCAATATAACTTAGTAGATCAGTTCACCACAATAAAATAACAAAATTAAAGTTTATCTTATATAGGAACCAGGGCTCCCTTAGCTTAAAAATAAAATATAGAAGATATCAATAAATCAGACAACACTGGTCTCTTAATTTGAGTTTTGGCCATTGTTACACATATTTCACTTCTTTTAACTATAGACACACAGTTTATAACCTTGTGGTATTAAGGAATGAAATTCAAATCCATTTGAATATGATTGTAAAATGAGCAGCAATGCTCTTCTTCTCCAGTTTTATATATAAAAACTATAAATTTATAGTACACACTTTTCTTTAAAAAAATGCACATTGTAAGTTACTTCCTTCGATCTCAAATATAAATAAAATTTTAGTTTTTAGATTTATTCAATAACTAATGTATTTAGTCTCTATTATTATGTGTTTAGAGTGTTGTTTTAATAATATACCCCATAGATTAAAAATTGGATTTTTTTTTTAAAGAAGATTAAAAATTGGATGAAAGGTGTTTGTTAAAATTGCTAAATGATTAAAAGGTACGGAGGTATATTACTTTTTTTGTGTGGAAATGGAGGTATGTTTCACGATTGAATTGATAGCTTCTTTGTAAATGGGCTTATTGCTTGCAGCAGCTAGAACTTGGACCAACGTACACGAAAGGGTAAGTAAATGGGCTTGATGCCATTTGATTAAAAAAAAGAGCAGTATTGCTATTCAGGACCCTTTCTTTTTGTAGTGAATTTCATATGTTTTTCAAATTACTTATGGAACACAAGAAAACTGAATTTTGGAAACTAAATTTAAAAAAAAATAAAATTAAGTTACAAAGTAATTTTGGAAATCAATTTCTGAAATATATCAAGAAAACTTGCATTTTTTTTATTTAGTACAACTGGATATGAAGTATCTTTGATATCATGATGTCCGGGGAAGTGAACATACTAACTATCAATATGTAAGTTTTTGTGATGCGTACATAGGTAGTTGAACAGTAACAATTTTAAAAATAACTTAGCAGAAGTCATCAATTAATATTACTCCCTCTGATTATGTAATTTTTTTTTGTTTTTTTTATAAGAAACACTGATCAATTTTTTATTTTTAAATGTATTAGATGTTTAAAGAGTATGTAAATAAGTTGAATGAAGAGTAATTAATATAGTGGCATTTATGAAAAAAATGAATAAACTTATTGGAGTATTAAATGAAAATAATTATTTCCAATATGTTTCTTTGGTTTTAATGATTTAGATATGTACATCCATTTGGAAACAACTTTGATGACAACCTTGTTTTTCTCTCTTCTTATTGGTCAAAAACAATGAAGAGAGAAAAAGGATGAGAGAGGAAAAGAAAATAATGTGAGTATGAGAGAGAAAGTTGTCAAGAAGTTATCACAAAATAGTTGTACAAATATCATTTCTCTTTTTTTTAATAATGATTTAGAGGTTTTGTTTATAATAAGAAGGATGATAGGGTGTAATAACTCATAAAGTTTAAACTTTTATAGCTATAAAAATGTCAATGGAATATGGGTTGGGGATAGCGCGGCGCAAAAACTGGTTTTTTTTTTGCACACAAGTTCATACATAATTGAATTAGAGAGAGTCATTCTTTTAAGTTAATTTTTAAAGTGTCGTGCTAATTTGTGTTTTAAGGACAAGTTAAGAAACTAAAAATGAAATTAATCAATAAATGCATAAGTTAAAAGGATAAAATTTAAAACTTTCAAAATTAAAAATACACAATTTTCAAGATTTAATTTCTACTTTTGGTTTTTTATTTTGCACCATTAAGATATAAGTTAACATTTCCAACTTTTAAATAGATAACTACTCCCTGTAAAGTTATAGATAATTACTCCCTTTAAAGTTAAATTTTAAATAGATACATTATAGTTTTGTTAGGCATTGGTATCGTATAAAAAAATTAATTCAAAATTTAAATATACTATAAGCAATTAAATATAAAAATAACAGGATAGTATTGCATTATTGGATGATGCACATGTACCCAACAAAAAGAGACATATGTCCTCTCCTTTTAGCCCTAAACTCTATTATTTAGGCTTTGTTTGGGAGTTTGGACGGGAGAGAAAGTAAGCACTTTGGGGGTGGGAAATAGATAAACCAATGTTTATGATTCATATATTTTTAATATTAAGAATATTATAACAACATAGAATAAATTTAAAGAATTTATATAAACCTTCAAAAACTCTTCTCCAATACTACTTTTTAGTTCCCCAAATGAAAATGATTTTGTATTATGAAGAAAAATTAACCCTCCTAAAGTCCTTCCCTCCTGGTGTATTTTATTTCTTCCACTTCTTTCTTTTTTTCAAAACTCTCTCCTCCATTCACCTCCAAACTCGCAAACAAAATCTTATGGTCTTATCTCTTTTTTACCATTTAGTTATTTATTCTCTCGCATCCCTCCCTTTGTGTTTGTAATGTAAAGGAGAGGATCCAAACACAACAATAACACATAGAACGGGTGGTTCACCTAACATATTCATCTAAAAAAATGAATAACATATTCGATGATGCGCATGTACCCAACAGAAAGGGACATGTGTTATCTCCTTTTAGCTCTAAACTCTATTCTTTTAAGTTTTGTTTGGGAGTTTGGAGGGGAGGGGAAGGAAGGACTTTGGGGTGAGAAATATATAGTAAAATAGATAAATCTTTCACAATTTTTTCAAAGAGTGTTTTTTTAGAGAATGATAAACTAATGCTTATGATTTATATATTTTTAGTATTAAGAATATTATAACAACATAGAATAAATTTTAAGAATTCATATAAACCCTCTAAAACTCCTCAAAACCTTCCTCTAATACAACTTTTTAGTTCCCTTGAATGAAGAGGGTTTTGTATTATGAAGAAAAATTATCCCCCAAAGTCCTCCCCTTCCAATGTACTATATTTCTTCCGCTTATTCATTTCTTTTTTTCAAAATCCTCTCATTTCTTTCCCTCCAAACTCACAAACAAAGTCTAAGGTCTGCTCTCCCCGGAGAATTAAAAATATAACTAACTTAGAACAAAGTCACAGTCTTATCTCTTTTTTACCCTTCAGTTCTCTATTCTCTCTCATCCCTCCCTTTGTGTGTGTAATGTGAAGGAGATGATCCAAACACAACAGAAAACACAAAGAATCGAGTGGTTCACCTAAAAAAATAGGGTCATGTTAACTTGTGCTCTTAGGACACATGTTAAGCATTAAATTTATTTCATTAATGGCAAGAATTTATTTAAAAAAATTAATATTAAATATTTTGAGCAATAAATTAACACAATTTTCAATATATAATTTCTACTAATATAATTCTTAACATATACTCTAAGGGCACAAGTTAACATTTAAAAAAATATATTATATTATATAAAAAAAATCTAGAAACCAATTTATTTAAGAATAAAAAGAAAATCACTTCTTCTCTTCTTAGTTTATTGCGTGCATGCTTAAATAATAGACTCCTTTTATTTTTAAAAGAAACACTAATAATCACCCTTGCTTGTTGGTGGACGTAGCTTATTATTATGATGTCATTCGAACAAGTTAAAGGTGAATCTTTCTCCTTAATAGGGGTAATGATATACCCTTGATGGCAAATTATGCATCATAAGTGACACTTAAATTTATTTTGTGATTAGGAAATCGATTTAGAGGGTCATTTTCAAATGCATGTGCAACTTGTACGTCACACTTTGACAGACAACAAAATTAAAGCGACATGTTTTGTGTCCCGTTCAAGATTTTCTTCCCGGATTAACGGCTACCTCATGTACATATTTCTATGTTAACTCACCTATAAGCCCCTAGGATTTGTTTAGATTTTGGTGCGTTCAGGGTAACATCGTCAAATAAATTATTATCAGTCACAAAGTCAAACTAAACAAAATTGTGAAAGAATATTTGTTTTTATATGTATATCAACCTCTTATGAACTTGATTCATCACCCGTCTCATTTTGACAAGATGAAATCCTGAAGTGATAAACTTGTTTTTTATATGCTTTGACATGTTATGATTGGTAATGAAATTGATAGAATTATGGTGAACCGTCGTAATTTTGATAAAAAATAAAATTTAGAACTTCAAATTTTGATAAAAAAAATAAAATGTAGAGCTTCAAAAAATTGCAAAAAATGTGATACTAAGGGACTAAAATGTCTGGCTTTGACCAAGTGGATGAGCCCAAATGCTTAAGAAACTCCATCTAAGATGAATGATTTGGGAGAACCCGTGTTTGATCCGTGGATGGAATTAGGGCTGGACATCGGTCGGTTTCGGCCGGAAATCGGGGCCGATCCCTGTCCACGATTGTAAACCTGTAACCCAATTCCGACTGTTGTAGTGGTCGGTTTGTTCGGTTTCGGTTTTATCGGTTAAGACGAATTTTCGAGTGGTTTCATTCGGTTAAATCTATAGAGTATTTTTTAATAAAATTGAGCATCCATGATTTGCCAGTAATAAAGCATCTGCAATCATATTACATATGAGATTCAGAGTCATAATTTTACAGTGACAACAAACACAAGCATACAGTAACGAAAAAGAAGAAAGAAACAACACCAAGCTTGTAGGTAAACTAAAAAACATAGATTTGGGAGCTATTTTAGGTTTTAAAAACGAAAGAAGAGGTTGTTTATTATGGATTTAAGTTGTGTTATTTAAGGGTTTCTGGTTTAAGAGATGTGATGCAATGATTTAAAGAAGATGATCAACGAAGAACAAAACAATGGAAAGGAAGGATCACGGTGGAGAGAATGGAGGATGAGAAGTTTGTGTTCAGCGTCGTTTGAGAGAGAAACAGAAGTGTTCAACGCCGTTTGAGAGCTTGAGAGTGAAAAATAGGGTTTCCTTCTCTTCAACGTAAGCTTATATGTGTTGGACTTTATCCATAAATGGGCTTCCTTTCATAAATGGGCTTGCTAGCATTATCATCACTCGGGTTGTTATGGTTTTCGATGGGCTGGATCTGCCCACCCGTAATCGACCACCACAAAGCAGTCAAACCCATTTCTTTGAAACCGCTCCACCCGATTTAACCGTGTAACCCGACCGAAACGGTTCAGGCCAAGCGGGTAGGGCAGTTTGGGCCGGTTTGATAGTTTTTTGTCCAGCCCTAGATGGAATAATTATTGGTCAAATTTTACTTACATTCTGACCGAACTTCAAATAATCAAGGGTTCATTTTCTTATAAATCGGAGGGTCAACACACAAATAAAAAGTCGACATTAAAAAATGGGACTAGTTTTGTGAATGTGATAGGGGGATTGATTGTATAAGACACTCCCTCAAGATTCACTTTTTAAACGTAAAAAAGAAAACTCACTCTTTAAATGAGAATCTAATATGAGTAGAGTAGTACGTCATCCAGTCTCATATATAAGCAAACAATGCCAACTTGGTCGACCTAACAAAATTAAAAAGTTTAAAACCATAAGTTCATTTTGCAAAATTTCAAACAATTTTGCGGCGATTTTAGTTTTCAACGTGCGAGATTTTTGTCACGCTTATACTTGGTTGGTTTCACAAAGGTTTATAGACCTTTCAATCTATGGGGGTTTCAAACCCTGTTATATTGTCCTGTCAACTAAAAAATTATCTCAATTATAGTTTTACTGTAAAAAATAATTTCATAATTTACAATGGTTGTAAAATATGTAATTCATTTTTTTAGTGTTTTAATCAAACTCGGTCACTTCAACTCTGTGTTTAATGCTTACTACAACTTAAATTTTGTATTTGTATATTACTACAACTTACATGTTTAGCTCCAAGCTATTTGAGAGACAATAGAAGGTAGGGATGGGGGATAAAACATTCGGGGGATATAAGAAAGTCTAAAAAGAAGAGAAAGATAACTAAACAAATAAAATAATTGTTGTGTCTCTATTCCTATCTCTCATTCATTTGTCCCCCCCTCCCCCCCCCTCTCTCTATTCCTATATCTCATTCTCTTCACAGCACCTTTGTTGTATTTTATCATGACACTTTACGATGTCATCTATCGCTCAAAGAGAGATAGAGAGAGATAACTACACAATAAATTATCTCTCATCAATCTTTTATCTTTCTCTTCTCTTACCTCCATACCACCCCCATTTTCTCTCATGTCCATCCTAAATTCTTTCTCAACTTTCTTTTCTCACTGGATATTTTCCTTATGTGTCATTTCTCGTCTCTCCCTCTCCTTTCTTTATCCTTTTTTGTCTTTTTTTCTATCTTTCCTTACTCTATTCTTTTCGGGGGAGAGAGATATATATATATAGAGAGAGAGAGAAAAAAATATAGCGAAGAGATAAATGAGACCCAAATAACATAGGGTGGAAGAGAAAGAGAGAAAGAAACTATATACATGAGAGAAAACTATAATATTTAGGGAATTACTTTTCCCACCCTATGGCCTTCTCCCGCGCCCTGTAAAATTTCCAAAAATGCCCCTGTGTATTCCGGATTCATGTTTACTATTTCGGATTTTATAATCCGGACAATTCTTATGTATGATCAGTCATCAGACTCTCTCACATTTCAGCAGTTTTGAGTTCTGCTTTTAAAAACGACAAAAAAACTAAGTAAAAAAAGCTAAAAACCTATCAAATAAAATCATAAAAATATAAAAATAGCACCAAAAAATTCTAAAGATCAAATAAAACTAATACAAAAAATTTCGGATTTTTCTGAGAATATGAAAAATTATAAAAAAATGAAAAATGGGTTTAAACGATGGAATTTTGGATTTTGAGGGGCAGAGTCTCGTGAGAAGTCCCTTCTAGAGGAGTCATGGTCCTTGAATTTTTTCTGATTTTATGGGGAAGTTTCGGAGCAATCCGATTAGGTTGCCCGAAAACCCGATTTTTTACTAAGAATAGGTAACAATGACCCAAAACAGAAGGATGAGAGTTAGGAAGATTAATATTGTCCCTAGAATGACTATCCATGTTACAAACATGTTTAAAATTTGTGCTGATACAGTTCAAATTATATAATTCGAACTGTTTTACCTTGAAAAAGGGTGTTTAGGGGGTTTCCGGATTATGTAATCTGGAAACATCATGTAACGCGCCCTATTTTTTGAAGTTTTCGGATTACAAAATCCGGAAAAATCCGTCACTCATTTTTTTCACCCTTTAACAAAAGAAAACACCATTTTGGATTATAAAATCGGGAAACTCAAGGGCATTTTTGAAAAAAAATAGGGCGCGCGAGGAAACCCACAAGGTGGGAAAAGTAAATCCCTAATATTTATTATGTGTCTCTCTCTCTCTCCTATCTTCCTCTTAGAGAAATACAATATAGTGCATAAAAAGAATAGAAGATTGCAAAGAAATGGATGAAAAAGGTTATAGATGATAATGTGTATCTCTTTGTTTCTCTCCCCTCTAAATTCTTCTATCTCTCTTTACTACATCATTTCTTTAATCTCTATCCACTGTAGTCTCTCTCTCTCTTTTTCGTACGAGTTGTGTTGTTTGAACGACCATTTGATTGACAATTTTTGAGGCAACCATAATTTTACAAAGAAAAAGAAGTATTGACTCAAAAACCAAAGCGAATAAAAACATAATGTGGGTACGAGAGAGAAATTTATCACAAAAGTTGTCAAAAAGTGATTGTACAAATATCATTTCTATTTTCCTATTTATCCCCTCATATCTCTTCTATCTCCTTCTCTCTATATCTTTATCCTTTATTTCTCTCCCTCCCCTCATATCTCTTCTATCTCCTTCTCTCTATATCTTTATCCTCTGTTTCTCTCCCTCTCGCTCCTTTATTGATTTTCATGGCTATAAGCATTAACATTTTTATATATATTATAGGCCCTTAAACTATTAAAAAATATATTAAATAGGTCATTAAACTAAATAAATTTAATTGAGGTCTATGAACTAATGTAGTATGTTTTTTGTAAATAGATCATTCCATTAATGCTTGACCAACATTTGACGGATGGAATGACCTAACTATAAAATATATTAGTTTAAGGACTTAATTATTGATTTCCTAGTTTTTTTAGTTTATGGATCTATTCAAAAATTCTCAAATGGTGTAGGGATCTACTAAATAATTACATCATAAAGTTATTATAATATTTCATTTATGTGTGCATTTGTAACTTTACAAAACAATCTTAGAGATTCAACTATTTAGCACAAAGATAAGATATACACTCCCTTGCATAGTATAGATGTTTTGGTTGTATATAGTGAATGGTGGCTATGGAAGCACTATCTCTTTTCAAAGACCTACTTAGTAAATTGCATTAAAATAAATAAATTTCACTATAACATAATTACATGGAGTTATTTATGGAACCAAATTTATACATTTTTTTCTAAGTGATGACTTGAAGAGATTTATTGCTTATTAAACATAATCACTAAAAAATATAAAGCGAGAGACGTGCATGAGTGCGACGAATTTAATCATAATAAATATGAAGTTCCATTTTAGATGCTCTTAAGTTACATGTTATTTTTATTTTTTTTTGTAGATAGACTTTTGCCATCATAAACCCACCTTTAAGTTGCATGTTTTACTAGATATAAAATAGAGAGATGTTTTTTTAAAACAAAATTAAGAGCAATGATAACTTGGCACAAAAAACCAACACAATACAAACACGGTATGCTTATGCGTATTTTTCTTCTTCTTTTCTTTCGGCCTTTACCCTTCTGGTTGAAGTAAATGTCACTGGGGGGGGGGGGGGTTTTAAAAAAAATTTCTGTTTAGACTCTCAGGAGTTTACTTGGAGTAAGAAGATTAGTAACACAATAAACAAATATGCAATACTAAAGTAAATGACGAGGAAAGTAAAGAGTGGAGTTTAAGAGAGATCACACAGAGAAGTTGTCCTGGTTCACCCAATATAGGTTAGTCTAGTCCCCACAACTTTTGTGAGATTATCCACTGGTTCTTGGGAGTTTATTCCTCCACTTTGCAATGTGCAAAACAATATGTATTATCTAAGCCTCCCCAGGCTTACACTAAAACTCGAGCTCTTGAAGAGCTTGAGACTATACAACTATGTATTCTCTTAGCCTAACCAGGCTTACACCTTTGATGTTATTAGCTTCAACAAGCTTACACTTTCACTCAAGGTTTTACAGGCTCGAGGATATACAATCAATATGAGATTTGATGTTTGGATCTAATTACAACTTTAAAGCTACTAAGAGAATGAGAGATTGTAGTTTGTAATAGTTTTAAAAAGATGATCCGAAAATATGATTGAGTGTTGTAAGAGTATTTTTGATATTGAGATTGATTGATGAATTTTTCACTTGTATGTAGACTTGTGATTGTTTATAAAATTCATGCTTTCTTTGTTGAGAGAAAACTTCTATTTATAGCCAGCCTTCATCCTTCAATATCTTGCAGATGTTCATTCTTGTGCAGACACTCTTGTTGTTGATAGGAATTGTAAAACTGCCATTGTCCCATTCTTTTGTATGCTGAGTTTGAGCTTGTCAGCCTCGACCTCAACTCTTAACACTAAGAGTTTGAGCTTGTCTTTTTCCCAAGAGCGTGTATGAACAATGAAAAGTACATGAACAATAAAAAGTCTTTTCTCTTTACCACTTTCTTCTTACTTGTTCTCCAAGATGCATCATTGTCATTGTCCTTGCAATGTTTTGTCTCCAAGACACCATTAATAAATTATATTTGCATACTTGGTCACGAAGTCATTGTTCTTTATGTCTTTTTGCTTGCTTGCTCATCAAGATTCAACTTTAGGGCTTTGTCATCATCCTTATCTTTACCAAATGATTAGCACATGATTGAAAGACAATTTTCCCTTGCGTTAGCGCATGGCTTTCCTTTGTGATTGCTTTATGGATTTAATCAATAATTTACCTTTCTTGATTAATAATGAATTACCATCATAATGTTCTTGAGAGCTTGAGCATAATCATCCATGACTTTAATAGTGTGTGGGAATTGGACTTTCCTATCCATAATAAAATTCACTCAAGAGCACACATTAAATAACCAAATAAAATTATAATCTTAATTTTAATACAAGAGTTTGTTTATCATTTAAAAACAATTTTAAAGGAATTTTTGCTTCAACAACCCTGTCTTCTCTCACTCCATGTATTGTTTCTGTTTGTTTCTCTCGTCAATCACCACCGCCACCGTTACACATTCTCTCTCCCCCTATCCAAATCTCCGACCACCGACGGCGACTGTCTACCATCGTCGCTCTCCTCTATAATCTATTTATCTGTAAAAACAAATTCAAAAAACACATCAAGGATGGTGGTGGTGATGGATTACGGAGACGACGGTGAGAATGGTATGCTCAAATCTGAAGGGGTTGAAGGTCGATGACGACAATGTAATGGTGTGGTGGTGAGGATGATAGTAGTGACGGGGACAAAGGGCGAGGTGGTAAAGACGGACTAACAATGGTGTTGGTGATTGACAAGTGCAAAGGTGGTGGTTAGGATGGAGAGTGCGGTTAGGACGAGGACAATTGTGGTTGGATCAGAGGTTGTGGTGGTGAAAATGCAGGAGAAAAGAAGAGGTTGTCGGGAAGAGAAGAAGGAGAAAGGCACATAAAAGGAGAAGAATGGAGTGGAATTACCAAATTACCCCTCTCGTTCACACCAAAATTACAGTTTTATCTATGGTGTAGCATTTGTGTAAAAAATTATGTGTAAACTTATCATTTCTCCAAAATTAATTCCACACAAACACATATTCCCAACTTTCACTTTTTTTTTGAGAAATAATATTTGTGTAACCATTTTATAACAACATTTTGATAATTTTATCTCTTGTACTCACATTATATTTTACTTTATCTTTCAATTGCTTTGATTTTTGTGCTAATACATTCATTCTTTTTTTGTAAATTTATGATTGTCTAATAAGCTGTCAACTAAATGATTTTTCATATAACACAGTGTTTTATTTTATTTTTATCTTTCATCGATATCAATATCACCCACATTTAAGTTAAATTTTACATGGTATCAAATATGATATTCAACTTTATGCTTGCTCCTCGCTTGATAGACTTTGTTGAATTTTGTTTACATGGTATCAAATATGATATTCAACTTTATGCTTGTTCCTTGCTTGATAGACTTTGTTGAATTTTGTTTTCATCGAAATACTCCGGCTATACAATGTTACGATGAGTCATTGGTCGAATCAACAAAAGGCTGAATTCAAACAAACGAAAACATATTTTGTATTACAAAATACTACTCCCTCCGGTCTCAAATATAAGAAAAGATTCCTTTTTTATGTTCATTGAGTAGTTAATGTATCTGGTTTAATGTAAACCAGATACATTAACTACTCAATGAACATAAAAAAGGAATCTTTTCTTATATTTGAGACCGGATGAAGTAATTTTTCTATCATGTACAAATTTGGAGAAGTTAAAAAAATAAAAACAGTAGAATTTTTTTTGGGTTAAATAGTCTAATGACAAGAATTCACTTCAATGTGAATAAGTGAGGTGTCTGATGTTCGAACTTTGATCCCTGCATATAACAATAGTTGTCACTGACAACTGAGTTATGCTCACGAGGAAAGTAATAGACTTATCTTAAATACATAATTTTGTAATAGTATTTTATTTCAATAAAAAAAAATCTATTTTAGTTGTGTTAAGACTAAATTGGCAGTGTTTAAATAAGGAGAGCAGGTGTGTGTTAATGTTAAGCTTGGCGTAACCCAAAAGTAATACTAAATGAGTGGAATGGGAAGAAGATAGTCAGAAAAGGAAGTTTCAAGTCCGACCTGACGCGACGCAAACAGCTAACTAAGCTAAGCTAACCTAACCACTCCTCTCTCTCTCTCTCTCTCTCTCTCTTTCTTCTGAGTTCTGAATGCAACCACCGTCTTCTCTTCACAGGTTCGTTTTCTCTCTCTCACCCTTTCTTCTCTCCTTTTCCTTTTTCTAGATTTCCCTTTTTCTCCATCCACCGACATTCCCCTTTCCTTCCAGATTCCAGATCAATGTCGTTTTCCTCTTTCTTCACCGGGTTTCATTGTGTTGCTATCCTTTTTCCAAAATCAATCAACTCTTTTATTTTTACTATCTAATTTATTTATTTATTTTTATAATCAACGATTGTACTACTTTTTTTTTCCTTCTTCCTCTTTCAGGTATTCATAAATTCTTCCTTATGTTATTTGCATTGTTGTTCATTCACTCTCTGGATCTCGCCTTTCACTCTCGATTATTAACTTTTCTTCTGTTAATTTCACGTGTTTGCCTATTTATTTATGATGTTTATGTGTCTTTTTAAGGTTATAGATCTCCACAACCAACTAACCATGATGTTGTTTTGTAGGTGACGGTGACTAGGTGTTAAAATGAGCGGTATCAAGAATAACACAAGGGTTCACACTGATGACAAACCTTTTCCTGGATGTCTGGGAAGAATGGTCAATCTCTTTGATTTGACTCCTTCTACTGTAAATGCAAACAAGCTTCTCACCGATAAGCCACACCGTGATCATCATGGTTATCTCTCCTTCTCAAATTTACCCTTTTTTTTTACTATTAGTTTTCACCTTTTGCCACCAAATTCATTAGTTTGTGGTTTTCTTTTGTTGGGTTGTAGTGTATGTTTTTTGGAGTATGATAAACCGTAGAGAGTGGTGGGTTATAGCTTGTAGGTAACGATTCATAGGAAAGGTAGAAAAATGTAAATTTTCTGCTTTGGTTGCACTTTCCTATTTTCCTTGTAGTTGTAGTTTTTATTTATTTATTTATTCATATTTTTGAGTTATAGACAGACAACTCTCTTTATGATCTGTCCATTTTTGTGTTTAGCTGACTTTATCATCATAAAACCTGGTCTTTTGCTTTTATATAATAATAACAATAATTGTGGTTTTCTCTGTTGGATTTTTTTTATGCTATTAGTTTTTGCCATATTAATCTCACTGCATTATAACTGACTTGGAGCAGCATCGCTTTCAAGAAGTCAATCAGATGTTTCAAGGAGCGCAAGTCCTTCATTTGGTGATCGGATAGAAGATAAGCCGGTAAGTTGGAGAGGATTACTCTTTTATTGGGTGTAATTGAAAAGAGAAGATAAATGAGACCATAGTGTCATGTGGAGTGTTATCATTTTTAATTTATCACGTGCTTTGCTGTACTTGTTTTGATTTTTTCCGTTTTTATGGGCTTTGCAGATTGTTTCTGACTTAATGAGAGCATCTTCAAATAAGAAAGTAAATGGAACACCCATCAAGATGCTCATGGACCAAGAAATGTCCAAAGAAATTGTTTCCAAGCACAGTCCACCAAATGTGGTTGCAAAATTAATGGGCCTTGAAGCCCTTCCACGTGGAGAACATAGTTTAGCTGTGGAAAGAAGCTCTGGAGGAGATTGTTCTCAGCATACGTGTAGTCATTCTGCAACATCATTCAATCATTGGCAGCTGGAAGATAGGTTTATGGACAAGGAAATGCTTCATGAAGTTCATCCGAGCAGAGAACAGGTTGCTTACAAAGATATTTATGAAATATGGCTGCAATCACAAAGAACAAGCAATGTAAGAGACAAGACACCGGAGAGACGGAAGTGGGTTGAAGATGTTAATGAGAAGAAAATGGCTCTTATCCGCCAAAAATTCATGGAAGCAAAGCGTCTGTCGACAGATGAGAGGTTACGTCAATCAAAGGAGTTTGATGAAACCTTGGAAGTTTTAAGCTCCAATAACGATCTGTTAATAAAGTTATTGGATTCTCAAAACCTATATGAACGACAGTCTACTCCACTAGCTGAGACAAAGCGTATTACCGTTCTTAAACCTTCAAAGATGGTTGACAATGAAAAATTCTGTAGAAAGGGAAACAATAGCGATAAGCATTTTAAGAACCCATTAAATAATGATGCTGCTTGGGAGAAAAATAGTCCTGGATACTCTCCAGCCAGTCAGAAAGTTGATGAGTTTCCTGTTCAACCTACTCGAATAGTGGTATTGAAGCCTAGTTCTGTGAGGGCGCATGATATTAAGGACGTGGTTTCTCCAACGGCATCATCACCTCAAAATCTGCAAAGTGGAAGCTTCTATCATGACCCTGAGGATGATGATCTACTGGAATCGAGAAAAGTGGCAGAAGAAATTACACAACAGATGCATGAAGACGCGGGGAGTTACCAAAGAGATGAAACCGTGTATTCTTCAGTATTTTCCACGGGCTATATTGGTGATGACAGTTCATTCTACAAATCAGATCATGAGTGTACTGCTGGGAATTTTAGTGATTTGGAAGTTATGTCACCATCTCCCAGACATTCTTGGGATTTCGTCAATCGCTGTGGAAGTCCTTATTCGTCTTCATCCTTCAGTCGTGCTTCCTGTTCTCCCGAGTCGTCAGTATGCAGAGAGGCCAAGAAACGACTTTCTGAAAGATGGGCCATGATGGCATCTAAGAAGGGTTTTCAAGAACAAAGACATATGCGGAGAAGCTCTACCTTGGGCGAGATGCTTGCTCTTTCAGATGTGAAGAAATCTCTAATATCTGAGTTTGAAGGTATTAATAAAGAACAAGAACCAAATGAATCTGTTTCTTGCAGTAAAAATTTCAATGAAGAAATATGCGCAGATGGTTCTCCTAAAAACCTTCCCAGGTCAAAATCTGTCCCTCTATCTTCCACTGTCTATGAAAATGGGCTCTACGTTGAAGCTTGTAATAATGATGCTGGTAAAGCACACGACTCCAAGGAGCTGACAAAGTCAAAGAGTATGAAATCATCATTTAAAGGGAAAGTTGCGAGTTTCTTATTCTCAAGGAATAAGAAATCAATCAGGGAAAAATCTTGTCTGTCTATTCCTACAGACGAGTCCCAATCAACTGTTGCAGAAACATCAGTATCTCCAATAAACTCACCTGAAGTCCTTAGGAATGATATGCCTCAAAGCTTCAACGATGGCTTCTCTGGAGAGTGTTCTCTTCCAACTCTTTGTGAATCATCGGGCAAAACTTTATCCGGTTCTGTCTTGAACAAACAAGGCGTAACATCTCTGGAGGTAATAGCATTTGATCTATGTTTTCATGGTGCATCGTGCAAATTTTCTCTATTAGCTACTTAAGTTAACTCAGAAATGTCTCTAACTCTGTCACCTTTTCTTAGTTGCTCAACTCCCTCCTCTCTTCCCCTGCGATAGGGCAAAAGGGAAAGAAAAATGGGAACTAATTGTAATATTGAAGGGTAAAACAGTATGTGTATACATCGATCCTTCTGAAATCCAAAATATGTTGTTCGATTGTATAGCTGACTGTCATTTAATCTGTGTCTAGGTCATAACATGATAATAACAGTCTTAAACTGTATAATCTTAAGTACCACTTCTTCACTATCCAGAAGTAAGTTTGTGTTTTACTAATAAATTTAGTCCCTTGAAACTTGCACTGTCGCAGAGATGCTTGTATGTGTTGTTGCTTCATGGTATACTGTAGTGTTAAGTGTTAATGAAATTGGATGACATAGTGGCAGGTTTTATGTAAGCAAAACTATTTTCTTGGGGATTTTGGTATGTGTCGAAATAGTGAAATAAATGAATGCCTAGTTATGAATGTCATAGGGCCGGTGATAAATAATAGAACTATCTTTTCGCAGTCAGCTTAGACTTAGTACTGTGAAGCACAACCTCTTTGATTTTTTGTTGTTGAAGATTATGGAATGACGAACTTAATGCCATATATCCTGGGATCATATTTGTAACAAATTTTTTATATGTACTCGAAGTTGGTAAATAAATGGTCTGGAGAGTTTCTGAGACTGCTGTGTTTATTTTCACAGCCTGAATTGACCATGTCAAAGCCCAGGGTGCCATGGATTTCCAGTGAAAACCAGGATCAGCCGAGTCCAATCTCAGTTTTAGAACCTCCATTTGAAGATGAAAATACAGCTCATGAGTCCTTGGACTGTATGAAGAGTGGTCAGCTTGGTAATGCTGCTTTGCTCTCTCTCTTTATCCCGACGTTGCTTTTTTAGCATGTTCTTAATTGAAATTTCTTGTCATTATTGGTTTATTTACTCGAACGTTATCTATTCTGCAGGATCACGGGTGTCTCTGAAGTCTAATTTAATTGACAAATCACCACCTATAGGATCAATATCTCGAACCCTCTCATGGGATGATTCTTGTGCAGAGGTGGCAAGTCCGTACCAATTAAAGCCTTCATTGGTTTCCTTGGACACGAAGGTAGAGGACCAAGACTTGCTTGTCTTCGTTCAGAAATTACTATCAGCTGCTGGACTTGATGATCAAGAGTCTGACTCGTTTTATTCTAGATGGCATTCTCTTGAAAGTCCATTGGATCCAACATTGAGGGACAAATACGCCAATCTCAATGACAAAGAGCCTCAACCTCTCCACGAAGCAAAGCGAAGACAGAGGAGATCTAATCAGAAGCTTATATTTGATTGTGTCAATGTTGCACTAATAGAAATTACTGGGTACGGATCAGAAAGTTCCTTAATGGGCAGGTTGGGGAGTGGGGGCCACAGAAGGCTCCAAGTATCAGAGGGTGCACCTTCCCTATTGGTGGATTTGATTGTATCCCATATGAAGGAGTTGACATCTAGTGGCATGAGGTCTGTTTGGGGGGATTGTGGGGACAGCAACAGCCTGGTGGTGGAGACTGTTGTCAGAAAAGAGGTCGTGGGTAAAGGGTGGGTTGAGCTTATGGGATTGGAGATGGATATTTGGGTGAAGGAAGTAGAGGGGAAATTGCTAGAAGAACTTGTGGAGGATGCAGTGGTTGATTTGACAGGCAGGGTCTGAATGGTTGAATTGAATCCCTGATGTGGCTTACTGCTTTGTTTTTTGAATATTGTAACTCTATTATTGTTGTATTCGATTTTTAACACATGGTCCTACTTACCTAATTTATTAAATGCTACTGAAAAATATTGCAGTATTTAGTTCTTTTATAGTAATGAATCTGTAACCTATTAAATATCTACACCTCTGCTGAAACAAAGTATATAAAGAATTGCACTGGTTTTAAGATATACCGTGCAGTCCATTCTGATTGCAAATGCAAATATTAGTACTAGACTATTAAATAATAAAAAAATATAAACATTAGGTATCTTCCTATTTTTTCCCAGGAAAAAAAAAGTTTTTGCCCTAGGGTAAATGGGAATGACTAGTTGAAATTTGTAGAGGTTAGAAGAATACAGTTAGAAGATGCCACTGTCCCAGAAAAAGGAAGTTCAAAGATTTGCAAATGGCATCCCTAAAAAGAATGAAAGAAAAGAGACTGCAAAAGTGATTGATAGATAGACTGTAACAAGCTACTACATTGCAATAAGTGTATTATCAATTAAGTTCTAGCAGTAGAATAATAGTATAGTAATACAGACTCGATTTTGAGTACTCAATCATCAACTTTTCAACGTTGAGTCTGTCTCAGCTGGTGCAAATGTAGACACAGCCGTGGGCCACATGGTGCTGCATATCTGTACAACTTGTATGGAACATGGACCCACCGTAACCCCTAAAGGAAGGGACAGTTCATTCCTCTCCTTATTGTCTACATATTGCAATAATCTGCTGGTTGGCTCCCATTAAATTATGATTAATGATGAATGAAAAGATAGAATCCACAATTTTCAAGGTTTGTCGTCACAAGTTTATGATTGTACGTAGTTAGTAAGCTCAAGGTCATCAGATCAAAATCGAACCATCCACATTTCAATCTAAAATATATTTGATCTTAATCGTATGGTCTTGAGATGCTGATTTTGTGCATTAACGACTCAACTTAATCTGAATTCCATCTTAAGACATGACCATAAAGGAATGAATTGCATTTCCTACAGTTGTAATCTTGACCGTACGTTGAAGATCAGATGATTATGATTTTAAGTAGCATTATACATCTATTTTAGAATTTAAAACATAAATTGTTCATGTTTATCAACTAGGGTGACAGTAAAATTTTGTGACTACATTCAATCTAATAGAATGATGATAACTTTTTCACAACCAAAACAATAATGTTGAGGATTGATGCTAATTCCCTAATCCCATATTACACAGCTGAACAGGAGCACGTTCAATTTGCCTGCTCTAAATTAGTCCATGATGGTTGATAGTACACCAGATGACAATACTAAAGATGCAAAAACATAGCACTTGCACTTTCCAAACAGCCTTTCCCTTTTGTCCCAAAACTTGTCTTATTTATTAGATGAAAATCAAAAAGTTCATTTGTTATCAGAAAATATCTATTTTAAAAGTGAGAGTTGTTTTCATTGCTTTATGTAAAATTCTTTAAAAATAAAAATTTATTGAATAAAGTGAGAGTTTTAAAATCTTAGAAAAAAATTAATCTGACTGAAACTAGGCTATCATATCATGCATTCAAACTATAACACAAAATACTTCTTATGAGCAATTTTAAGAGATATTTTTGAGCGAGTTTTTAAGGTTCCATATATTTAAAATACATTCTTTCAAAAAAATAATAATTAAAATACATTAGACATCAGTGTAATGCAATAAAGTAAGTAAATTATAAAAATGTATGGATATTATAGCTGGTTTTACTCATTTTTTTTCTCTTTTTCCGCATGTCCCAACAAAAGTAATCATATTTGAGATATTGCAAGAGAGATGTTAAATATAAACACCCTTCTTGGGGAGATTTAAATGTTGATTCAGCAAGTTATAAGCACTGTGAGTGACTAACCATTTTTGCTGGATTCAATCCTCAGCTGTAATTTTGCTCATTGTATATCTATATACTTGGATTTCAATGTTTTTCTTCATATATAGTTATATTTAATATAAGATTCTATTACAACACATGGAGTGTCGCATATACTAAGGGAAGTTTGTGGTCCAAAAACCACTCACGAGTTTAAACAAGTTTATTTTTTATTATGGTTTTTATTTATTGGCACATCCATTCTATAGAATATTAGAATCTGTTTCGTTTGGGTTATTCAGGATTACGTTGGTCAGAGCTGGATTCATCTGAAAAGTATTATTTATTATTAAACATGGTATATAAAATGAGTACAAACCAACAATTGAAAATTAATACTGTTATGGGATTATCGTGCCAAATTTTGCTGGGCGATAGAGTTGGCAAACTATAAGACATCCCTTGAAAAGTACTGTAATAATGATATTTAATCTAAGTCCTAAGAATGATCACAAGGTGTGGTCAACTTGTATTATTTTTAAATTTTACATCCTTTTTCTTAAAGAAAATTCTTGCGGTACAAGCGAAACATAAGTTATGATGAGAAGTTGATGTTTCGAGTTTGTACCTACGCTCCTACATACCAATTGTCTCTGCAACTTTTTACCATCATAATTGTGTTCACACAAACATGTGTTATTTATATGTCCACATTATAATTGTATATTTGTATATACTAACTTGTGGGATGCAATGGAAGCTAAATAGATTGAGAAAAAAGATTCTTGGACATATATGAATATGATCATGTAAGCCAGGGACTAATCATAGTAGCTAACTCAGAAACTGAATCAAAATAGACAAATAATTTTCCAAATAAGAAAGGGTATATAGTGGCATTTGTCAAAAGACTCAAAACTCAAATGTGAGAAAGAAAAAAGAGAGGAGAATATTCCAAAGTGGCAGTGTTCTGGCAAATGGTGATTCAGTGAAGCCAAAAATTATTGCATCTTCGACTTAAAAATTGAAATTTGAAACACAACCCGTGACAGCTCTATTTGACTATGTTACATGAAGATAAGGTTTATAATAGAGAATAATTAATTAACTTCAGCTTGTACATCCTTGAGATCCCAAAATTGCAGGAGTAAGGCTGATTCTTGAAAGGGACTTGAGTTTTTTTTTCTTTATCACTTGTCATTTTCTATATCAAATAAAAAAAGATAAAAATGTCGTACCAAAGAAAAGATAGAAAGATGCCTCATGCTCTCTCGCAGTGATAAGGATAGAAGGAAAAAATGAGATATTTACTTCTATGATTTTAATGTATAAACGTCTAATTATACTAAAAAAAATGTATAAACGTCTAATTAATTTTATTAACTTTTAAAAAGTGTATTTGTAATACTTATATATCAAAAGATTATGGTAATAGATGTAAGTTCTGATTGTAACCTAAGAGGGGGGTGGATTAGGTTTCTAGTATTATTGGTTAATTTTTCTTAGTTTAGCGTTGTTGATAATTTTTCCAGTAAATAATGATGAAGGTAGAATGCGGAAAAATAAAAGAGTAAGGGAAGAAAAAAAGACACAAGAGAATTATAGTGGTTCCCCTCTAAACTTTAGGGTACTCCACTCCCTTCACACCCTGCAAAGGAATTCACTATATAAAGAATCTTTGTTACAAAGCAACCTTAATCCCAAGGCCCTCTAACAATATTTCTCTACACACCAAGATAGCACCCCCACTATCTTTTACAACAAGAATCTTCACCAAACATATGATGAAATTCTCACAGAGAAACAAGATAGCACTCCACTATCTTTTACAACAATTCCCACCAGCAATGGCAAGAAACTTTACAACAAAGTAATTGAAAAATATCAAATGTGTATGGCTGTATACTTTTATCAATATTACTCTTAAACAAATAGACTCTTAAGAAACTTTTTAATAAATGTTAAAGTGTAGGCAAAGTTTTCCAAACAATTTGAATGAAAGTTTGAAAGCAAGTGATATTAAAAATGTTAATTGAGATAATGAAAGTTGTTGTGTGTAAATTGCTTTGATTCTCAATTGAATTTATAGAGGCTAAAAAAATGTTAATGAAGCAATACTATTTTTTCAAAAAGAGTTATCAATGATTAGAAACATATTTGAATGGCACCTATTCATAAAAATGAGTATGAAATGCATTTTGAAAAAAATAACTGTTGTATAATTAAAATGATCCGTTGAAAATCAATTATGCCATATTTACACTCTTTGGCTCATGATCAATTAGCATCTTAATTATTTGTATGTCAAAAGATCAGTTAGCATGTAAAAAGAAAATACGTTGCAAAAAGTGGCCGTTGGCATTTGAACTTAATTTTGCCAAAATACATGCCATTATGAAATCATGTCTATACAATTTAAAATGCAAGATTCATAATTGGTTTTTCATAGAGAACATGTTGAAACAAATTTAGTGCAATATAACCATTATGCCAAATGAATATTATATGCGTATAAGAAAATTTATTTGAGGCATAATTGATTATATGATTTTTCAAAGTCAAAAATAATTTTTCTAATTAAAACATTTTCATGCAAAAAAATATTTTAATGCAAAATCACATTTATATGAAAATCAGTGTGAGTGTGTGATTTATTTTCAAAATATTTTTAGGCATTCCTTCATATTGGAACTTAGAAAAATGTCTGATTATTTTCTGAGCATTCTAAGCCATAAGTTAAGAATGATAAATCAAAAGACAAACGCTATGCTTACAAAGAATATAACCAAGAAGCCTATGTGCTAATCTTCATTCTTAATCTTCGTCTTGATCCTTCATAATTTTTCTTCTTTTGTGATGTGAGTTTGTTATCATCAAAACTCAACCAAGTCTAAAAAGGAAATCTTCTTGACAATAGACATCTCAAATTTTTTTAAAAAGGGAAAATGTTTGTTCATTTAAAGGATTTTAGATGGACTCGTTTATGATTCAAGACTCAATTTATGTAATTTTTATTCTGTAGTTAGATGAAATGACAATAATAATTAGAAATTCGCACACATAAATGCTGGAGCTAAAGTTCGACCCAATAATTTCGACTTTTTACCAAATAAGATAGGACTTTTGGACAATTTATGTTATTTTTTACTAAGAATGCTTTTTTTTTTTACTAAATTTTTACCAAAAACGTAACAACATTAATTTTAGGGTTAAATATGTTTTTAGTCCCTATAAAATCCGGACATTCTAAGTTTAGTCCTTACTTAATTTTAATAGTTTTTTTACTCCCTAAAAAAATCTGCACTCAGTATTAGTCCATACTCAATTCAAATTTGTTTAATTTATGCTTAAACTTTTAAGTTTTTGAATTTTTTTTTGCATGCGTGTTAAGAACATTGCTAAAAGTTCCTCTACAAAAAATTATCGTAAAATTTGATCTCTAAGTCTTGATTTTATTACTTTTATCTTTAACTTTTGTCGTTTTAAAAAATTCATATTTAATTCATTTCATGTTAAAAAATTCTAAATTTTAGTAAATGAACTTTTCATAGTGTTATAAACTTGTCTCAAAAAAATCGTTCAAAAATTTAAGAGTTTAAGGATAATTAAACAAACTTTGTTAAATAGGGACTAAAATTAAAGTAATTTTTTTTTTGTAGAGACTAAAATAACTATTAAAATTAAGTAAGAACTAAACTTAGAAGTTTCCAATTTTATAAGAAGCAAAAATATATTTAACCGTTAATTTTAAATTCTCTAAAAGGAACATTAATTTAAATTATTTGTAAAATAACAGACTTGGAAAAATATAAATAAGCTCAAATAGTGACCCATAACTTATTCAACTGACCCGCTAAAATTGTAGATAATTTCTTTTTAAGTCTCTCAATATCAATTTTGGCACTTCAAAATTCTCTTTGTACCCATGTCTATACATATATGTTGGGTTACCCACATAACTTAGATATGTATGTTTTTTGAAAGAACTTAGATAATGGTTGTTTTATGTAATAGAATTGGGCATTTATGTATTGTTCTTTATGTTGCTCCTGGTCCTTTCCTGTATTATTATTCTTTATACCTCCGGAAGATAACTCCCGAATGGCTAGGGAGATAATTTCTGGATGTAGAGAACAAGAGTAAAGAAAAAAAAAATTCGGGGCCTAGGAGATATTGAGGATGGCTACTAAGAAATTCTCAAAACTTTGGTGGTGTAAGCCGAACCCAAACGTTTTTGCTCATTTTCAAATGAAATGCCCATATTACTTCTGCGTGAGTTAAGTCACGCTGTGTGGGTTAACTCACGTTACGTACTGTTATATCCTCAGGCAAAACCTCATTTCCAATCAAATCTCTCTCAAATTACCCCAATCTAAAATTCCTTCAAATCAAACAACACTCCAACAACAAGAACAAGTAAGTTTTCACTTAAATTATGTTTGGTATGATAGATTTTTTCACTTAAAATAGAATTTTTTTATGTTTAGTGTTTTGTTAAAATTTTGATTTTTTTTGCAAGAAATGATAGAATGTTACATGTAAATGACTTATAGTGCTTAATTGTTATGATGTTTAGATGTTTGCATGTTTATGTTAGTTTTTTGCTACTAGATTAGATTTTTTTTAGTTTTATGGTTTAGTTTAAATTTTGATTTTTTTTTGCCAAGAAATCATACAATGTTACATGTAAATCACTTATATTGCTTAATTGTTTAGATGTTTGCATGTTCATGTTGTAGTTATGAGTTTTAGGGTTTATGTATAGCTTGCACTCCAAGTGCATGATGAAATGTTTGAATGAGTTTTTCATTGATTGTTTTTAATTTCTTATTGTGTAGATTTGAAGCAATGACCGGGTGGATCGACGTTCATGCACAATTCAACGGCGGAGAACCTCATAGGTTGAAAGCTTGGTGCCTTGGTGTAACGTTAAGAGGTCTCAAGGATGAACTAAATGAATTCAACCAAGGAGTCAACCCTGAAGACACAAGGAGGGTGTAATACGTTCGGTATAAACGTCTAACGCTCGACGAGGGGAGAGTATCATTCAGTTGGGTGGAATTAACGATCGACGAAAACGTGACGAGCATATTTTGGGAGCACACCATGTTCCAATGGATCGATATGCGAGAAATGTTGCTGAGATCAACTGAAGATATTATCAAGAGTCTGATTCCGCTAAAAGATCGTGATTAGGTAGGGAAATGCACCTTCCAACTACAATAGTTGTCTTCCTCTAAATGGGGTACTTCAAACTTGTTAAACGGCAGTTCCTAAGCATTCACCCAGAAATATTATTGTTTCATTCAAAAGATTAAATTCATGTTAGTTTGGTTTAGATGAAGGTATTGAAGTGTCAAGGACTGGACCTCATTCTTTTGGCATTTGAATACCATCATCTAAACCAAACTAACAAGAATTTAATCTTTTGAATGAAACAATAGAACTTCCGGATGAATGTTTGAGAGCTGTTGTTTAGCAAGTTTGAATTTACCCCATTCAGAGGTAAAATAATTGTTGTAGTTGAATAAACAGTCTTAGACGCAGAAATAAAATAAGAAAGAATCATTCCTCTAATCTCTCGTATGATTTCTTATATGTTTTTGAATACCTTTGCTACTGTAACTCATGCAAATGATATTTCTATATTTTATTATCTTTCTTTTAGGTTGGTGATCATGATGATGATGATCAGGACAAGGATGGTCCTTGGGAAGCAAATCCAGTGCGGAGAGTAGAAAAGTACATTGGAGTAAAAGTGAAGGCAAGCATATTCGATTTTTGCTTCTATATTTTTATGTAATGTTTGTACTGTGATTTATGATGTTTTTGTTTTAGAATGTTAAGAGTTAGAAAATGGCACGGTGTGTAGAATATTAATATTTATGTTTAGAGATATATTTTTAGTTCTTTTGTTTTCTGGTTGGGTATTTAGGGATAAATTACATTCAATTGGTAGCACAACCAAATAAAAGCAAAATTTGATATCATTCAACAAAGATGTGTCCTTTTCCCTGAGCCTTAACTGATAGTAAATCCCACACATGTATTTTCTCTCTACCACATTTTGGTTGGGGGATGTGGCTTCTTCAGTTTCTCTTCATTGCTCAAAAAAATTGAAGGTTTGCATTCCTACTTCCTGATAGTCCTAGACATGTTTATACCTTGCAGATCTCTTTTACTGGACAAGGGGAAACACAGTCCATGAAGCAGTTGTCGGGGGGGTCAAAAAACTGTCGTTGCCCTTACACTTATCTTTGCCATACAGAGATGTGATCCAGCACCCTTTTATCTTTTTGACGAGATTGATGCAGCATTGGATCCACAGTACAGAACTGCTGTTGGAAGTATCCATTTTATCATTGTGGGTGCTATTTTTTTTATTTTTTTTAAGAAGCTAAACTTATCATGCCCAATGTCTGTTCTTGCATTATTCCATCTGTATATACTGCAAGCTTCATAAAATGTTCCATTGCATATTAGAGGGGAAAGTTTCAGTTGTACATAGAGGGTCTTCAACCATTGGAATATATAAACCTTAGGTATGTGGTTCCTTATTATCTAATGCCTTTGTTCATAGTGATCCATACACACCAGAGTTATTCGTTTTCCCCATTTTTAATTGTTAGAAATAAATTTTTAGCCTCAATCTCTTAACTACCTTTCATATGATTGGTTATTTGATAGCCACTATTTTGGAAATAACTTTTCTTTTATGCGCGGACTTGCATAAGCTCATGTTTTATTCAAGTTGCATTTAAAAGGGTGTGGTTATCATGCATAAGGATTCCTTATGCAGGGTGCATAAGTCCAGCCCATTAAGCAGTGGGGGCCCAACATAATTCCTCTCCTTCTCCTGTACCAAAAAAAACGTGAAAATCACCACCGGAGAAGAAAAACGAATTTGAGCACGAATTTGCTTCCACCGGAAAATCACTCAACACGAATTTGAGCCATCACCGCCATAAGTTCATCACCGTCATCAC
>Ga0228711_1002260_pt1 | contig 29448 bp, 16 predicted proteins | sample MedpolnodulmetaG_2_FD_177996 | JGI IMG/M metagenome (GOLD analysis project Ga0228711, IMG submission 177996) | Root nodule microbial communities from Medicago polymorpha collected in Santa Monica, California, United States - brown nodules | ecosystem: Host-associated > Plants > Roots > Nodule... | reverse complement strand
TCAAAGAATAATGTAAGAGTTCAAACAGAACTGAAAAAAACCATTTAAGTTGACATTAATTCAGTTCAGTTTTTTTTTAAACGAAACAGTTCACCATTTTGAAGAACCAGTTCAGTTCGGTCTGAACACTGAACTGTTCCATTATAGTTCAGTTCAGTTCAAAGAAACTGAAAAACAGTTCGGTTCAGTTTGGACACAGTTTTGGGTCTGAACTGAACTTTGCCCATCCCTAATTTCTTAACAAGTTGTTACAAATGCAATTGAAAGTTAACACAGCTATGCAACCAAATCTTTATTTTTTCCAAATCTAGATGGTATTTTTTTTATTCCAAAAAATAAAAATCAACACAAGATAAATCAATTGAAGCATGTTTCTTCGTCCTAAAACCATAAACAATAATCTAAAAATTCATTCAGAAATTGAATCATACTTACAGTTGTAAATAATTGAAGACCGATTAAAGCTTCTCGATTCCCCTTTTATGAATCAGAATTCTGAATTATTATGACCTAAATTGAACAATATCAAAAACAGAAAGAAAAAAAAAATCAAAACATTGAAATCATCACAAAAACAAAAAAAAAATTGAAAAGAAAAAAAGCAAAAGGAAAATCGTAATATTGCACTTACAGAGAATGAAGAAAAAATGAGGAACACAGCTGAAACTGAAAGAAAGAGCGAAGAGAGAAAAATTGGAATTGGAATTGGTTTAGGTTATCAAAGAGGAGGGAGCGGGGTGGTTTATATAGAGGCTGAGGTGAATGACAATAGTACCCTCATGATTTTGATCATATCGCTGGAAATAATGTCCCATTTCTTCAGTGTTCTCTTTCAAATTTGGTATGGAATCTTTTTTTATTTTTGGTCAAGTGAAAACTCATTTTCATCCTTCATTTCTCACGAACCAATTAAATCTTTATCAAAGTAAAATTTAAATTTAGTCTCTAATGCTTTTATATTGCAACAAACTATGGGGTCGGAACAAGTTTTACATTTTTCGTCCCGTGTCTCTGATTCTCATATTCTCATATACTTACAAGTTACTTTACTCATACTCAACCTAACGGGATGAGAAATAATCTCATCTCATCCCAGTCTCCGATGGGTTCTGGTACCCCTGCTCCATCCTTGTATTTGTAGCGAATCTTTTTAGTAAAAAACATAAGTTTTTTTCAGTCTCGATGACAATGTTGTAATCCATTATCCAACAATGCACTCGCTTTAACATTTATTTGACCTAATGATTTAGTTGCTCCTTTAAATATCAATGAATTTTTTTATAACAAGACAATTATCAACTATTCGAGTCATGTTTGAGTATGGCTACGAGGTGGGTACTTATATCTCTGTTACCCGTCCCATACTTGTGTTTTGAATTTGGGGGAAACCCAAACCTAGTCAAAGCAAGGAACATCCGTCAAATCAGGGTAGCTTTGTGTGAGTATTTGCATGTATGAGTTTTGTTGTCATGCCTAGAAGAAATCAATCATTCTATTATATTAAATCAAGACTACTTTGTCCTCCATTATGAAAATATCAATGATTAAATTGGATTTTATTTTGTCAAAGATTGAATTGAACCGTAAAAAAATTGTGCGTAAAATGGATCTTCGCACTTTTTATTTTATATCATTTTGTTTCTTTTTCTTTATTTTTTTCTTCTAATAATGCCACGTTTTCTAAGGTTGTCAGACTCGCGAGTATACATAGACTCGAAAATGGTTTGTAGACTCGACTCTTAAACTCGTATTAATTTATGAAAAATTAAAAATAACATTAACAAGCCTATATGTGACACATATATAACAAAATATCAATTTACATAAAAATTCAAACTCCTGGTTATTAGCAAACGATCTCTAGTAAATTTGCAAAAGTAAATAGATAAGGTCCTAGTTCATACAAATTATATGGAGTTTGAATTTTTATGTAAATTGATATTTTGTTATATATGTGTCACATATAGGTTTGTTAATGTTATTGTTAATGTCACATGTAGGTTTTTGGTTTTTTTTCCCACCCCTATAAGAAATTGATATGGTCACTATCCAATTTTGATGTATGTGTTGTTCATGCTATGCTATATTATTTCATGTTACATGTTGAATTTCTATGATTTCACATATTATAGACTTTTTGCATGCAATTACTGGCTTATTTTTGTGTTTGACATTTTGATTTATTCTTTTTCCAGGAAAGTGTGAATGAACTAATGGAGTCTAAAGGTGGTAAGAAGAAGTCTAGCAGTAGTAATTCCTCCTTTTTGTACGAAACTCCTCTCGGTTACATCATTGAAGACGTTCGACCTAACAGTGGAGTAGAAAAATTCAAATCACCTAATTACTCAAACGTAATAATTTCCCATTTCAATTTCAATTCCTTTGATTAATGTCTACATTATAAGATTGGTTGATTTGGCTTTGTTTTTTAACACCCTTTTTTCTTTATTATGCAGTGCACCCGCAAACCATCCTGAGATTTTCTGGGTTCTGATATAGTTCTTAGGTTTTTCATTCTGCAAAATTATTCTAGTTTACTCCTCTCCTTTTTCTTGTCCTCCCTCCATATTCTACAAACTACAAAAATTATTTTCCCCTTTGAGTCAAGATGACCATGACAAACTCAGCTATCGGTTTTGAAGGCTATGAAAAGAGGCTTGAGATAACTTTTTTCGAAAACGGTGTTTTCTCTGACCCTGCTGGATTAGGCCTCCGGGCATTGTCCAAAGACCAAATTGACGAGATTCTGAAACCAGCAGAATGCACCATTGTTGACTCACTATCTAATGATTATGTTGATTCATATGTTCTTTCCGAGTCAAGCTTATTCATCTATGCGTACAAACTTATCGTCAAAACCTGTGGGACTACCAAGTTGCTTCTGTCGATACCTGCCATTCTTAAGCTGGCTGATGGTCTTAACATTGCTGTGAAATCGGTGAGATACACTCGTGGAAGCTTCATTTTTCCTGGAGCTCAATCATTCCCTCACCGTAGCTTTTCTGAGGAAGTTGCTGTTCTTGACAGCTATTTTGGCAAACTAGGTTCTGGTAGCCAAGCTTATATGATGGGTGATGCTGATAAGTCACAAATTTGGCACATTTACTCTGCTAGTGCTAAGCTAGAAGCTTCACCGGAAGCTGTCTATGGCCTTGAAATGTGCATGACTGGTTTAGATAAAGAAAAGGCATCAGTGTTTTTCAAGTCCGATGCATCTTCAGCTGGTTTGATGACTAAGAATTCTGGAATCAGGAAGATCCTTCCAAAATCTGACATTTGTGACTTTGAATTTGAACCTTGCGGGTACTCAATGAATGGAATTGAGGGAAGTGCAATATCAACTATCCATGTCACCCCTGAAGATGGGTTCAGCTATGCAAGCTTTGAAGCAGTAGGTTATGACTATGAAGAGAAATCTCTGAATGAACTTGTTGGAAGGGTTTTAGCATGTTTCTATCCAGCTGAGTTTTCTGTTGCATTGCACATTGATACAAATGGTGAAAAACTTGACAAATTTCCTTTGGAGGTCAAAGGATACAACTGTGGAGAGAGGATCAATGAAGTGCTTGGAGAAGATGGCGCTGTTGTGTACCGTACCTTTCTTCGAAATGATGGCTGCACATCTCCAAGGTCTACTCTGAAATGTTGCTGGAGTGAGGATGAGAACGAGGAGGAAGTTAAGGAGATATAATAGTACTTTTTTCTTTATGTTGTGTTCTTGTTTATGTTTAATGTAATCAGGGTTGTTACCTGAATAAATTTAAACTTTCGTTTTGAAAGTGATTCAATAAACGTGTTGTGTTATGTTGCTTGTTCATTTTTATGAGTGTTGTACCTCTAAATAAATAAAGTATTTGCTATGAGAAATATCAGTCAATCATCAAATATTTGCCATGAGAAGTATCAGTCAATCGTCAAATGATGATGACCAATGCTGCAAAGATATAAAATAAGGGAAATGCTTGAGATAGCGAGAAATGACGTAGCGACAATTTCACGAAGGCTAGGCTTTGTAGCGTTATACAATTCAAATTCCACTACTCCGTTTTTGCCGGCAAGCATGAAATAGTTGTTATCAAATATTATAAAGTAATAGACTAAAAATATGTGAAAATACTATAAATAATAAAATCACATTAATGATAAAGACGACGTTAATCACCCAGCCGAACCATTTCCTCCCATAACCTAAAGCCATTGGAATTTGTTAGTTTGGTTATGGTGGAATTTTAAGAATTGTTGGTTAAAATTCGTATAGAACCATTGTGTGCTGACATCATTTTTTGAGTGGGAATAGAACCATTGGAAAATAGACAAAGTTTAACACGGAATAGGCTATGGAAGAACTTAATTTCGTTATTCTATGTTTGATAAAACTGAGTTAGAGTTTGAGTTACTGAATTGAAATTTGCATCATTGCTGTTGCGATGTTTCTGTCATATCTCCTTGTTCATACTTCACTTTGGAATGAGACTTGTACCATTAGAAAGAAGACAAAAATTAACTTGAAATAGGCTTTAGAATGGCTTAAATCGATTATGTTATGATGGAGAAAACTAAGTTACAAATTTCAATTGTTTAATAAAAAATCTTCACTAATGCGGTTGGAATGTTCATGCTAAAATATTCGGTTCGTCAGCTAGATTGAAAGGACAAGGACTGAAGCGGAGGTCTAAAACTAAGGTTTTAAGAGCAAGAGAAAAGGGCTGAAGGGAAAGCAACGACATGAGCTTGGAATTGGGGCATAAGCTGTTGAGAGAATCCAGAATTGTTATGGTGAGTTCCTACCCTTGGGTTAAATTATGTTTTGGTTGAGTGAGATAATTATATTAGGTATAATTATTTTATGATAGCTTCCTTAGTGTGTCGGTATTGTCATTTCTGTTAATTCTGAGCTGTTCGGATGTTTAAATTGTCTGGCTTTCGACTACACAACATTGCTGAATGCTGAATGCTGAAAAGTGATTTTTCTGAGTGTGCAACCGGTTGCTACTTTAAAAAATTGTAAAAACAGCTTTGTTTTGTGTAATAGGCAGCTTCAGATCAATCGGCTTTAGAATAAAATTAGTGACCATACTAGGACACTTGAGAGAATGGGATATACGTATGAATATGATTAGTATGATGGGAAAATGATTATGAACTCTTTATGGGAAAGATTACCAACCCTTAAGAAGAGGACATATGACAACGATATGTTTGAAACTCTTTATGTTTCTCCCATATTTTTTATATTATTTACTAGTCGGTCGTCCCGTGCTATCGCACAGGTCAATAATGAGCGCAATATATTAGCAATGTGAGAGTATTACTTCAAATGATAAAAGGAGGAGCAATACTTCATACGTAAGATACATCCAATCTAAATGGCACAGGTCTCAAGAAATTGTGTATATGATGTCCCATTATGTAGATTTTATAATGATGACCATCATAGAAAATCTTATTACTTGCGAGTATAGGTTTCCTGAAATGAACAACACTATATTTGTCATTAAAATTTTCACATTTTATAGGTTTTATAGACCTAGAACTATAAACTTTAATTAAGATACACAATAGCCGAAAGTTGCGGATCTCATTTAGTTAATGTTTTTCAGACCCAAAACCATGGATTGCATGCGAATAAAACTCGAGTAATTATTGCCTAACTAATTATGGATCAATGTGTTCGAGACCTAAAACCATAGACTTGCTATGATATACACCAAATTTAAATTGCACGTAGATCAAGAAATTGTGTGTATATGATTTGTCATTATGTAGATTTTGTAATTATGATCATCATAGAACATCTTATTATTTGCAATTATAGGTTTCCTAAAATCAATAGCACTATATTTGTCATTAAAATTTGCACTCAACATAAAAGTTCTACAGACATACCTTTCATCAAGCACACAACACCAGCAGTTTCACGATCCTTAGCATACATTGTGAAGTTCCCAAAATTCTCCATTGCTTACTTTTGTTTCAAAAGATGAAATGTGGTTGATCTGTAGTGATTTGGGAAGGCATAACCTTCACTTATATAGATAAAAGAACAGGCTAATCTCATGGGTTCATCTCAAATACAAATCAAACATTCTGTCAAGTGTATGCCTAAATCCTTATTAGTGATTTGAGGCCATCTCATGCGTCCATTTCAAAATGCCAATGCAATTCCTCAGCCAAGTGTATGGTTAAATGCCACAACCATCATTGCATAAGTGTAGTTAGCGTGTGCTCAATTCTCCATGCAGATTTCCTTCACACCACAAGCAACTTGGTTCCCAAGACAATTGCACATGACCTCAAGGACAGCAAAGTAATTTGTCCAATTTAAAGCCTAGGGTTTTCCCTCCACATGAATTGCTAGTTAAATTTGGGAAGAACTTGCCTAGGGTTTTAGAAGCTTTTGCCTGCAGCACTGCTTTTCTTTTATAAATTTAAGATAAGTGAAAGTTATTTTCTTTCAAAAAAAAAAAGTGAAATTTATTTATTAATGTTTTTTATTAGAAACACAAGGTGAGATAAAATCATATGACTGATTTGTTACGAGTTATACAAAAAAAAGAGTGATATTGACATTCAATTATTTATAGATTTTATAGAAAAGTATAATAAATTTTGTGATTGTTTATCATGATAAAAACCATCTCTTTAATCGCCGTGAGCTTAACTGTAGGGATATTTCATATTATATGCTAGGGTCGGGGTTCGAATCCTGGACACCCCACTTCTCCACAATTAAATTGTGTGAGCTATAGCCACTAGGTTAGAAAAAAAAACACCTCTTTGAAAAACAATTTATGGCCCGAATTGTTATAAATTAAAATAAAATTTGATATTTATTAATTTATAGATTTTATAAAAAAATCAGAATTTATTTTATTTGTTTATCGTAATTAAAATCACATTTTTTAAATAATTTTGTTTGTTTGGATACAATTGTAAAAAAAATTCAAAATTGCATCAATCTTTTAACACTAATTTTCTCTCATCTACAAAAATCTATTTGTTGAAAAGCTAGTCTTAATAACTTTTCATTTGAAGCTATTATTAGATTTTTTTTGTAGATTATATTTTAAAAAAAAAAAAAATTTCCCATATTTTTTTATATTATTTATAGGTGAAACATATTTATTAATGCTTTTTATTAGAAACACAAGGTGAGATAAAATCACATGCACATCATAAAGTTTATTTTTAGTAAATGTAAATTAAATATATGACTGATTTGTTACAAATTAAAAAAAAAAGGGATATTGACATTCAATGATTTATAGATTTTATAAAAATGTATTATAAATTTTATGATTGTTTATCATGATAAAAACTACCTCTTAAAAAAAAACAATTTAGGGTCTGTTTTGTTACAAATTAAAATAAAAGTGATTTTGATATTTATAAAAAAAAAATCATAATTTATTTTGTTTGTTTATCCTAATTAAAATCAAATTTTTTAAATAATTTGACCACAACTTCATCAAAAAAAAAAATTAAAATAATTTTGTTTGTTTGGATAATACCATAAAAAAGGGGATTTTTGTTACAAAATTACATCAATCTTTTGACACTTATTTTCTCTCTCATTTCCGAAAATAGCCTATATTGCCAAGGGTAAAACACTATTAACCCAAGAACAAGGCTGGCCTAAGGGCGAAGCGACTCAAGCAAAGGCTTTAGGCCTCGAAATTTTGCATGAGAAAAAAAGGCCTCTAAAAAATTAATTTGGTTATAAGTGTATTATATGACAGATAAATTACAGACATTTGCATAACTTAATTGATTACCAAAAATCTTTTGATTACTCTTGGTCATGAATTCAAATTTTAGTCTCCACAAAATTGATTTTAAATAACTATTCCGTTAAAAAAATAGTAATTTTAAAGGCCACATTAAATTTTTTGCTTTAGGCCTCTTAATCTCTTGGGCTGGCCCCTGCCCAAGAATATATTTTTTCAGAAGATATATTTTTTTTTTTGAAAAACTACTCTTAACAACATTTAATTTGAAGCTGTTATTAGATCTTTTTGTAGATTATATTTTGAAAAAAGTTGTAGCAAAAGTATAAAGTACTCTTTAAAGTGATTTTTTTTTTAAAAAAATAGTTTTTTCTTAAAAAAGTTATAAAAAAAAACTTCCTCAGTAGGCCGTTTGTTATGAATTCAAATAAAAGTGATTATATATTGAAGAATTTAGAACCCGTTTGTTACGGATTAAAATAAAGTGTTTTTGATAATGAATAATTTAGAGATTTTATAAAAAAATAAAATCTATTTTGCGTCTGTTTACCGTGATAAAAATCACTCTTTTTTTAAAAAATAATTTAGTTTGTTTGCATACAACCGTATAAAAGAGATTTTTTGTTATAAAACTAGTTCAATTTTTTTGGCCCTTATTTTCTCTCTAAAAAAATATATTTTTTAAGAAGCTACTCTTAATAGCTTCTCATTTGAAGCTGTTTTTAGATTATGATTTTTTTTAAAAAGTTCTATCAAACGGATCCAATATTCTTAAAAGTGATTTTTTTTCTTAAAAAAGCTATAACAATCGAACCTTTAGAGACTATTTTTTTAAAGATTTTATAACAAACCTGAATATATTTTGTGTTGTTTATTGTAATAAATAATAGGAAAAAACTTAGGTACAATTCCTTAGGTGCTTTTCGTATGGTTCTTAACTAAATTCACCATGATTTTCTTAAATCCATAATTCTCTCAGAGTTTGTTATCTCCAAAAAAGTTGTATTTTTAGTTAAGAACCATACGAAAAGCACCTAAGGAATTGTATCTAAGTTTTGTCTTAAATAATATATTTTTTAAAAAATAATTTAGTTTGTTTGGATACAAATACAAATAAGAATTTTTGTTAAAAACGTATCTAAATCTTTTGACAATTATATTCTCTCTCATCTAAATACAATTTTGTTTGTTAAAAAGACACAAAAGGGTTAAAAATGCTTAGGAGTCAAATATTTAGAATGAGGTATAATTGAATTTTGGGTTAAATATGTTTTTTGTCCCTATAAATATACCATCTTTTCGTTTTAGTCCCTTTAAAATTTTTGTTCAACTTTTAGTCCTCCAAAAATTTTCCATTTTCACTTTTGGTCCCTCTTTTAAAGTAAACTCATATGTAGAATTTATATTTTTGAATAAAATTTTGCAGAAAAATTCATAATATTATAAGAATCTCTCCCAAATTTTTTTTTGAATTTTTAACAAAACATGAATTTAATATGAATTTTTATATTTTTGATGGTTAAAAATTCATATTAAATTTATGTTTTGTTAAAAAAATTTAATTTTTTTTGGGAAATATTTTTACAATATTCTACATATTTCTGCACAATTTGATTAAAAAAAAAACTAAAATGAACTTAAAAATATGGACCAAAAGTAGTGATTGAAAATTTTATAGGGACTAAAAGTTGAAGGAAAATTTTAGAGGGACTAAAACGAAAAGTTGGTATATTTATAGGGACCAAAAACATATTTAACCCTTGAATTTTTTGCTTGTTATTATTTTTCATAATCAGACAAAAAGAAAGATTTCATAATTAGAGAAAGATTAGTAAACCTGACTTATTTTCATTATGGAAATTTTTAATTAAAAAATACCAAATCTTTTTTATTTTGGAAAATGAATATATGCGTGCAAATTTTCCTTTAAAGTTTTTTTTTTGAGGGAAATTTAATTTTCCTTTAAAGTTGTAACCAAAAATAAAAATTTCCTTTAAAGCACGCGAATGAGTTAGCATATGTAAACAGGTAATTTAGTGTCTCACCTATCTCTGTACAGTATATATATGTGCATGTATACCCTAATTTGCAATAGTCTTTTTTAAAAATAGAGTCTCAACTCTGAATCATTCATCAGAGTACAGGGACAGTTTTGTACCAAAAAAACAAAGAAATAGTAGCACTGAAATCTGAATCGGTACTTTTTATATCTATTTTTTTTTTCTACTCTGTCTCTAATAATCTTGTTTTTTTTACTTTATCTAATGATTTTATTCATTCTGTTGACCTTTGTCTCAGTATATGGATTCACCTGCATTCTTTTTAGTTTCATGTTTTTTCTTTTGACGATTTTTTATTTTATTTCGTGTTGCTTTACTTAACTTATTTTTAGGGTTTGCTTTGGCATTCTTTGTTGGTTCGTGTTTTTTCTTTTGAAGATTTTCTTTCTTTGTGTTGCTTTACTTGCTTTAATATCAGGGTTTGCTTTGATCTCGTTTTTTTTTTCTTTCTGTCTGTGCTGTTTCTTTTTATTATGAAAAGCCGTTGTTTCTTTTATGTTGATCGCGTTTTGCTGTTTTTTTGTTTTGGGGCTAGCTGTGCTGTTTTTTGGCTTTTTTACCTTCTAGCAGCTCAGGGGTTTTGGTATGTGTGGTTTTTTCCATGAGTTTGCTGTTTTGTTACATGAGGGTAGCGCTTTTGGCTGGGTCTTGTTTTTTCGGTTTCGCCTTCTGCGGTGGCAAAGGCCTTGTAGTTTCTGTTTTTCCCTTTCTTGCTCTCCTTGAGCAGTTTGGGTTTGATGTAGACAACCTGAGTAAAACTTAGGGTTTGATGTAGTGATTAAAAGACTGATCTTAGATTGGAATACATAGGGTTTGGTTTAGTGATAAAAAGACAAATTTTAGATTGAGGTTACCAGTTTAAGTCCACGGGTACCCTTAGAGAAGGTAAATCTAAATTATGTTGCAAGTGTTCTTTTTTTTTTTTAAGAAGTTAAACTAACCCCCTCAAATTGGCACCAAAGAGAATCGAACCTGAGACCTTGAGGAGGAGCACACTCCCAGGTTCCAAGCCAATACCACTATGCCAACCCAAGTGGGTTGTTGCAAGTGTTCTTTAATCTTTAATGTCTTCTCTACTTAGACTAGAGTACAATACCCTCACCCATGATTTCTTCTCATTATTACTACTAGAATCGTTTCTTGTTTTTTTTTATAAGCAATTATTTCTTCACTCAATGGTTGAATCAAAAGATGAACCATTGCATCAGCAACATCATTTTGATTTCATTTTATGCCAACATTTACAGCTATCATCATCGTATCATGTCGTTCTCGTTCTATACAACGGCGCAGGAAGTGGTAGAGTCTTTGAAAGAGAGTCTCATGGCACTGAATCCCAAAACTCATGTTGAAGATAAAGCCCTTAAGAAAGCTTTAGAGGAAGTTGAAAAGAATTTTGGAACAATGAGAACTATGCTTTCTGAAAATGGAAAATATTCAGAATCACTGAATTTAGATCGGGTTTCACAGTTTGTGGAAGAAATCTGCAAGGAGGATGTTCTTACTCTTGTAATTCAAAAGCTGCCTATACTTGGATGGCAAGCTAGAAAGGATTTAGTCCACTGTTGGTCAATATTTTTTAAACAAAAGGTCGTCGACTCCAACGATTATTCGTGTGTAGAATACATTGAACAACACATTGAATTACTAGACTTTCTTCTTGTTTGCTATGATAAGAATGGAACTGCGCCGAGCTCTGGTATAATGTTGCGGGAGTGCATCAAATTTCCTAATCTTGCAAAAGGCTTATTGGAGTCTCCAAGATTTGGGTTGTTCTTTAAATATGTAGATTTGCCTAACTTTGATGTAGCATATGATGCATTTTCTACATTAAAGGACCTTCTCACTAAACATGTTAATGTGGTCTCTGAATATTTGAAAACTCACTATGATGTGTTCTTTGATCTATACAATGAGAATCTCTTGAAGTCTCCTAATTATGCCACAAGGAGGGGGTCTATAAATCTTCTCTTGGATATTCTTTTGGAAACTTCTAAAGAAACTTCTGATGCTCAGATAATGAAGCGCTACATCTCACAAGTTCGTTATTTGAAAGTTGCAATGACATTGTTGACAGATTCAAGTAAAAGAATTCAGTTATCGGCTTTCGACATTTTCAAGGTTTTCGTTGCGAATCCTAATAAGCCTCGAGAAGTGAAAATTATTCTATGCAAGAATAAGGAAAAACTGCTAGAATTGCTTCATAAATTATCTCTGGAAAAAGATTCAAAAGAAGATGAGCAATTTAAGGAGGAAAAGGAGTTTATCATCAAAGAGATTGAAAGAATATCAATCTAAATGATTTATTCTATACCATTTTTGTTTGCGGTACACTGTTTTTTTTAGCCATGTTTGTGGTACACTTTGTCTTGAATATTTTTATTCATTGAGCTGTTTTTCTTTGCCTTAATGTAGTATTTGTTAGCTTTTCAGTTAGTTACGTTCTGTACGTTCATTTAGAGTACCTTTGTTTCTTTTCATTTTTTGAGTATCCTCTTTGATTACGGTGATATTATTGCAGGCTTAAAAAGTAAGTGCTGTAGAGAAATTTAAGGTAAATTTCATTTGCAGAATAGTAAGGTATTCAACAAAATATTGTATGACATGACAATACAATACTCTCTCTTCCTGTTATTTTTAAGTGTTTTTTTAGAAAATTAACACCAAAATAGCGAAGTTTATTTTTGCATATTTTCTTCCTATTATACCCTCATTTTAATCCATCAATAAATTTCTATTTAATTACGCACTCTTTCTCATAACAAACAATTGTCAATTTTCTAAATATTGTTCACATCTTTTTAATTATTTTAAGTCAATATAAAAATTATATTGATGAAACTTCTTCTTCATTGTCATCTTGTTGTTGTTCTTGTATCTTGTCAAACGAGTCTTCAACTATTGCTCCCTCGTCACCTCCCATCAGCAATTCCAACGAGTCTTCCACTTTTTTTTTCTTTTGAACATTCATGGAGTCTTTTATTTTTCTTCTCTCAAATCTGTTATTTTACTTTACACTTGAAATTTTTAACAATTGTTACTCATCTTATTTATAGAATTTTAACTCTTCTTGAAACTATACTATTTGTAACAAAATTTTTGTTTCAATTTGAAGATAACAAGAATCAAACTTTGTTCCAAATAGATAGCATTAATTTGTTTTATTGAAAAAGATAAGAGTAATTGACAAAGAGTATAATTGACAAATCGTACACTTAAAATACCAAAAAGACAGTTAAATAGGAACAAAAAATTCACCCTAAAAAAACACTTAAAAGGGAACGGAGGGAGTATATGACAGGATAGAGACATATCGATGATGTTGAAAATTAAAAAAAAATTCACCTTAAAAAAACACTTAAAAAGAAACGCAGGAGTATATGACAGGATAGAGATATATCGAGATATATCGATGATGTTGAAAATTAAAAGGGTGTTTTGATATCTTTTTATAGATTGTATTTTGGATAAAAAGTTGTCTCATAGTGAAGTATGAGAATTTCTGTTCTTCTGTGTCTCTTAACTACATGTTTTGTCTTTAACAATTTCTAAATCAAACAAAATACAAAGAAAGTAATTCAGTCCAATCATGTATTTTTTGCAAATCAAATACACTTAAGGAGCATCTAATACATAGTATTAATTAATATTATGAAGAGGAAGCTAAAGAGCTAGGACAATAGATCAATTCCGTGCTCATTTTTACAAGGACATGATATATACATGGGTTAATTGATCTGTTGCCACATCAATTAATGAAACATGTTAAGTAGTGCATTTTTATTTATTTAATGATGTGTTCATACAACATTGGATGTATGTGTAAAACTTGGAGTAATAGTCACTTTGGTTTCTGAATGTCTAACGAGTTGTCGTAATAATCCTCCAATGTATTAAAATTTTAAAATAGTATCTGATTGTGCATTTCCTTAGTCAAAATAATCATTCATATTAAAATGTTTCGTTAATATTGTCATATTAATTCTTCAATATACTTATTTATCTTATTGTCATATCAATACATATAAGCACTTAGTTATTGTCAATTCAGTCCATATATGAAAAGGGTTATTGTGAGTATTGAGATATTATTTTAGCATCAGGGACTATTTTGACCAACATAGTGCACAATCATGAACTATTATGAAATTTTGATACTTTAAGGGACTAAGATGACTACTCATTACACATTCAAAGATCAAAGCGATTATTACCCCGTAAAACTTCTGTGTATATAAATTAAACTCTTAAATCATGCTACATAAGTAATTTTTAAGATATTTTAAAAATGGGTCATGCTAACCGGTGTCTTCGGGGCACTGGTTAATAAGTCAAATATAGTAATATTTGCATTAAATGCTTAAATAATGACCCAAAAAGGATAATATTTGCATTCAAAGTTGTGTAATCAATGGATTCAATGCTTCCTCTTTTGGCTTTAAATTTCTTCATTTGACTTCTTTAACGCCCCGAAGGCACCGGTTAGCATTACCCTTTAAAAACAAACCTATAAAAATTATACTTTGGTGTGAATTGATTGAATACATGTGTCATAAAGTTTTACATTGTCGGTACATATAAATTAATCTTATATATATATAACTCAATTTTTTCTAAGAGAGCATGAAAATAAACTAAAAATAAATGGACATTTTTAGGTATGCTGACAAGTCTTGATTTATGGTGTTGTTAGCATTTGAATTCAATAATATTTGTGAATTTTTGGTTTTATTTTGGAGCTATTTTATTACAAAAAAATTAGTTTTCATTTTCACGATAAAATAATGAAGAAAATGAAGAATTTTCAAGACTAGAAAATGAGCACGTCCTATGCGCCCTGTTTGAAGAAATTTGAGGCAAAAAGTTCGAAAGTGGAGCACTGTCTGTATGCCTTCCTAGCACGACCGTGCGTCCTTCCCAATCTGCAGAAGTTAAACAGTTTTGAAGGCAAGCACGACCCTGCGTCCTCTGCAGTCAGATATAGTTGTTACAAACTCTTAGAATTCTTTAGTTATTAGCTTGTAACTTGTTTTCAATTCATTGTCTAATGCGCTAGGTTATAAATAGACCTCATTTCTGAGGAAAAGGGGCATCTTTCACACTTGTAATCTTGCTACAAAGTGGAAATCAAAGTTCTTACTTTTTGTTTAAGTTTTGTTCTTTATTTTTCTGCAGATTACATTCTTGTCTTTTATTTCCGGTCTTTACAATTCCTAGTCATTTATCTTTATGTCATTTATTTCCATGTCTCTATATATTAATCTCTTGTCTACCATGATCATGAGTGAGTATACTCTTCTAGTATTTGAAATATTGTAGGAATAATCTAATTATTTGATCCATATACAAACTCAAGACCAGACTCTATTTTATATGAAATTGTTTTCTAATCTATTCTCATCATCTTTAAATTGGATATTAAACGAAAAACCGAAAGATGAAGTTTAATATTGATATCAAATCAAACTTCAAATATCAAACAAAGAATTGAGAGGTGAAGTTTGATATTAGAACAAATGAGATTAGACAAGACTCTAAAAAAATCTGCATAGATGGGTTTGATTGTCTTGGGATAATAAGGATGAAGTCAGAGGGTTTCAATGATAATCAACCATGAGAATATACTTGATTATTATTGAGATACGTTCATGTATTCTGGGAGGAAACATGATATACCAATTGAATGTCTTGTCCTTAGAAACATTTCATTATAGAATAGAGAAATAAATCAGGAATGTAATGGATTAAACATTGAGATGAAAAGCTTAATCCCATGATGCTTTTTAAACATGTGAATTTTAAACCAAAAAACATTGCTCTTAACAAACTTATTCATTTTCAGCTAATCAAAACTGAGAATTAGATTGGTAATCACATAAAACTCCTTGTGGATCGATACTCTCTTTACTACTCGATAGAACTGTCACATGGGGGGCTATCATATGCAAGCCCAGAAAATATCACTAAGGAGGAGCTTTTGAAGGTCATTATGAGGAGTCTCTAAAACAATCAAATTCAAATGATCCACAAAAATGCTAAAGCTAGCAAGTCAATCAACACTTCTATTTCCTTCGGGTCAAATATAGTTGATTTGCACATGTCAATATATTTTCAGCAACTTCCTGGTATAATGAACTAAAATAGGGATATTTCTATTAAACTTGAAATTGTGACAAATCATGTCAATCAATATCTTAAAGTCATTTTCTACTATAAGATGATCAACATGCTCTCTCCAAGCCACGTATATACCCAAATACAACCCCCATATTTTAGCATGTAAGGCATCACAAGCTTCAATCATCTTAATGTATCTTTTAATCCATTTACCATATGAATCACAAAAAGATCACCACAACCTAAAATATGACCCCTATCCTTGCATGCACTATCACGGTTGAGCTTGATCCAACCTTCTTGCGGTTGCTTTCTTCCTATATAGATGGTGTCATTCACTGGTGACAATAATCAAGGTAAAATTTTAGGTAAAAAGTTTGGGAAAATTCCTCCACAACAACTATTAAAGATGTTATGCTTGTTGAAGGGCTTAAGCACAATCTCTTAAGTATAAGTTAATTTTGCCGACAATGGATACACTATAACTTTCAATATCCAAGGTTGGATTATTGAGCACAAAATGCCTAAGAGGCAACTATTACCAATTTGTCATTGTCGATGACTACTCTAGTCTCTAGATTCACATGGGCATTATTATTATTATTATCTAGTAAGGATGACACCTTTGATGCTTTTACAAGAGAGTAAAATAAAGTTTCAAATTACAAGATTAGATCCAAGTTTTATTTTTTTATTTTTACGGGAGGGTAAACTAAAACCCGTCCAAATGATAGGCGTGCAAACACCATTTAAACCTTTCGTTAATTTGGGGTGTAACAAAAATATCATGGGGTGAAACTAGAAAAACTAATCAATTGTTTAACATTGAATCATTTTTTATTCTTTTATAAATTTTCAAAAATTCTTTGCATTTTTTCTTCTAAATGGAGCTCTTCATTTCTGTCGAGAAATGAAGGGAATCCTAGCCCATATTTTAGTTGACCTAACCTATTAGATAAAAAATTTAGCTCCTTCAGTCAGCCTAACATAAGATAGTGTTTGTAGTTCTTCCAACCTATTTTGACCGATTTATAACTTAAATCTAACTAATGCAAGCAACATATATTTTAAAACACATGTTTTGATTGATTAAAATCAACATGAATTTCACCAAATTATATAAGACTCATATGATTTGGTGGTACCACGTGTGAACTTTATCCGATCAAAAATTATGTGTTAGAAAGTGTATGTTGTAGAGTGTCTTGCAAAGATTCCTCTTGTAATATTATTTTTTAACTTTTACGGCGAGCTTTTCTCATTACTAGGAAAATCAAAATTCGGGAGGAAAATTAGTGACGGACAAAATAAAATCCCTCAAAAATTCCTTAGTTGCAAAATTCAATGACGAAATTAGAGAGGGATTTCATGTTTTCCGTCACTAAATTTCCCTCACTAATTTTTGTTTTTTTAGTAGTGAGTTGAAGCTTATTTTCTGAAAATCAAATTTCCATTAGTTTAACCTATGAAAGCAACTAGTTTACTCTTTATCAATAAAAGTTTGCTTATAAAAAATAAAAAAAACTAATCAAAATAACCTTATGAAAACTCAAAGTTTATTTAACATTATCATGCTCATTTTGATTTGTCTCCACAGGTGGTGTGTGGCGATCCATTGGAATCTTTATCTTGCCTTGTGAATCAGCAGGAATGAGTTTTAGATTCTCACAGTTGCATATTTCCACCATGAATCCATCTGGGTCGTTGAAAAATATTTGATCCATAGTTGTTCCATCTTCTGCTTCTAGACTCCTTTTCTTGTACTTCACATTCATTTCCTTCAATTTTTTCTCCATGCCTTTTACATCTTCGCACTAACAAACAATTGCAATGCAAATCATACCAAGCAGATTTCTATGTTGTAAATGCAGTTAAAATCATAAAAGAAATCGAAAAATTTACTAAAATGTGATATGAGAGATGGATTTGTTGATTAAGCTCGTAATTGTTACTATTTTTTATGTCAATTCATATTTATAAGATAGTTCAATAGTTTGGTTTATCAAATCAAATACTAAAAAATTTATAAGTTATCTTACAAGTTACTATGTGATCTAAGCTCATTCATTGTAAGTGAACTTGTAATTTTTTTTTGGACCAGAGCATAATTAACTTAGTTGGTTCAACAAATATATTCCCTCTATCCTTATATAGAAGGATTTATTTGACTAAAAATTTGTTTATAAACATGCCTTTAATTTACTGGATTTAGTTATTATTTTTTTCTAAACATGCCTTTAATTTTTTGTGGTGGCCGGGATTTAAACCCCGGACTTTATATATATAATGCATTGTCCTTACCTGTTGAACTAAACTCACGAGGACAAACATACCTTTAATTAATATTACTAGTTTGTCTTGAAATATTTTTTTCTGAAAGAACTTGTTTTAAAATATGATAAGTCGAATTTAATACACATAAAAATAAAGGACAATTTAGTAATATTAACACGTAAAATAGACACATTAATTACACTAACAATTTTTCTTAAGAAATGTGGAAAAAAAAAAGACTTATGTATAGGACATAGCGAGTAAAATATTTAATTTAAATGTAGTTTTTACTTCCTCCAGTCTCATTTATAGGAGATTTCTCACTTTAGACTCATTAAATAACTGATATATAATCTTAAAAAAGTAAAAGTCTTTTATAAATGTGACTACGCGTATTCACTTGGACAGTATTTACCTGAAATGATATATGATTGTCTTGAGGATCCAAGTCATGTTGAGCATCAGCTGAAGGCAATTTCTGTTCCTCTTTGGACTGCACCAAGTGAATACCAACTCCATAATTGAACAACCAAGCACCTTCAAAATCCAAAACTTGAGGCCTCTCAATCAAAACAAACCCTAACACCTTTGTGTAAAAGTCTATGGATTCCTTCACATCTCTGCACAGCCTTGAAATATGGTTTAGTGCCATTAATGGTGTTTGGTTACTCTCCTCAGTTCCTTCATTTCCTTGCCTCTCATTTTTCTCTTCTTTTTTGTCACTGTTTCTTTCCTCTTCTTTAACTTCTTGTTTCTGCATTGCTATTTCTATTTCTGTCGTGGAGATTAATTTCTTGGCGTTAATAGTTTCTTGTCTTTCATATTCATATATATATATTGATCGAGGGGTAAAAAATGGGAAAGATGAAAAATGCATGGATTTGACACGTGGAAGAAAGGTGCAATAGAAGCATGTATAGGTGTGTGAATGTGTTGGCTAAAGACGCAATATTTTGATTTGGACGAGGTTGCTTGAATCGAACACAACACAAGTAAGCTATTCTGGCATGCGGTGCAGCTCTTTCCCAAGAAACAATTTTTTTTAGGCTCATATTAACCGCATCTGTGGCAGTGATGGCACCGATTAAGCAAGCTAAAAAGGGTGTTTTAAGTTGAAAATATTTTTTTTTTAGATTTTTAATGAATTGGCTCCCCAACTTTTAATATTTAATTCTTTAACTAATGTCGTTAGTATTTATTCTCTCTGTCTCACAATAATTTTGTCTCTTTACCAATTTTTCCTTTTTTTAAAATAATTGTCACTTTAGAATATCAATATGCAATGTTTATTATTATTTTCCATTATTATACCCTTACTTAATGAATTTCATCCAACTTAATTACTCCACTAACTACAATTAATAATGGTGTTTTAGTAAATGATATTAATTTTACCATCAAAATCAACACAATTAATTATTTCCTTAATAACCGTGTATAAACCTTAAACAACTATTATTTAGAGACGGAAGAAGTACCCTTTTTTTATTAGAAACTAGTGTGCGCCCTTTTTCGTCATTTTTATTGCGTTAATGTTACGAACAATAGTTTTTTATGAAATTTTGATTAAAATTATATGTATAGATATTTTGCATATTCATATTGTATAACAAACTATACTTTTCTTTTTAGTGATACCAACAATATAGCAAATACAACATAAATTTTTACTTTTTTGAATGACAACAACATGCTAGTAATCTATAAGCAATTTGTTTGTTTAAATGTATAATTGAAAGTGAAAAAGTCAGACAAAAACCATATATCCTCTTTATGTATAGTATATATATTCAAATTAATCCAAATTAAAATAACAAACTGACCTAAATAACTGAAAACCTTGATTAGAAAATAAGATCTTTTTTTCTAAAAACTTCGTAAGATCAAATATTATTAGATTTTGTTGAAGTGTTTTCTGCAAAAACTGTTCAGATTAAATTTTATTTTTTTATTTTAAAAAAATCTAATCAATTCGAACCAAACATCATACACAAATTTAATACCTACGTATTTTGTACTAGTATGATAGATTGTATAAATTAATCTATTATTTGATGTTGTTCTTTAATGAAAAATGGGTGTACCTCTTGAGCATGTGGTGTAGTGTCGATGATATGTGATCATGTTGAGTGACGATTGAGTGATCACACATGCGGGAAGACCCCGACCTATATTTATCTATATTTATATCTATATTATATACAATTGCAGATAGTGGCAGAGCTAGGAAATTTATAGAGGCTGGGCAAAATTTTATCGCAAAATAAGGCGTGTCAAGAACGTTAAAATATGGCTTTACACAAAATATTATAAATTTTTGAGAAACGACAAATTAATTATGAATTTTTAAGGTGTCAAAAAATCAAAAAACAAAACAACGGAAATCTCGACCTATAAATCAAATTTTGAGTTCATTATTTGCAGAAAATCTATAAAAATACATAAAAAGGATCTGTAAAGTTTCATAGCATTTCAAAGTCGTTTCAATTTATTTTGATTTTTCAACCAAAACGTGCAAAATTGAAATTTTGTTCCAAGTAAGCGTATACTCACAGGTCAAATTTAGTTTCCTAATTTTGTAGGCATGACTAGAACACGATAAGAACCTTCACAATGAAATTTTGTAGTTTTTAAACGAGATACAAATTAATTATAAATTGTTTAAGACATTCATAATCATGGGGAATAAAAATTCATAATTAATTTGTTCCTGGTCGAAAAAATTTAATTTTTTTGTGTAAAACTATATTTTAACGTGCTAAACATGTATGGAACAAATCATGAAAAAATTCAACCTCTATGTCACATTTTTATACTACGCGTATATTATAGGGTCAAAAATAAGAAGAAACTTGAATTACAATGTTAGAATATATGTTTTTTATTTTACATGGTCAATTTGAACAATTAACCATTCAAAATAAAATAGATGAATCTGCCAATAGTGTACTAAATAAAACTATGAGGTAAATGTCCATTCCGAGACCACTTTGCGTGTGAGAATTTTCAAATTTTGCCCAATTTATTATTTTTTTAAGTAGGAAAAGGGCTATTGAACTGAGCTTGATACAAAGAAAGTATAAGCTGAGCCCGGGCTTGTGCTCAGGTTAGCTGGGGTTTGCCACCGCCCTGATTGCAAATGTTTTACAGTGACCTATATTAAATGTTGCTTTTCTAATATGCTATCCACATGTGCTTTGTGCCACTTGGCAATTGATAATTAAATTTTCCAATTTTCATGACACTAATTATAAAAAGCAACATTAATACGAGACAAATATAATTAACTTGCATACTGATTTGTTACTTTTTTTTTATTTGATTAAAGAAAAAATAGTAATTCTAGGAATGCTTGAATCGTTTGGAAAAAACAAGTAAAAAGTCTCTATATTATTTTCACCTGGAATAATACCATTAATATATAATAATTTGTTCTTCGTTTAATTGGAAAAATTGGTACCTGACATGCACAAATGAAAAAAAAAAGTCACAAAAATTTATATGTCTATCTAGCATATAAAATAATTAGTTTTTTAACTGAACAAAAAAAAGGATAAATTCTAACAATACATGATAATCACTTAGATAAAATAAAATAGGCCCTACAAAATCAGGACCATTTTGTCATAAAAAAAAAATCAGGACCATACACTAAAATGAATCCATTAATTTTGAAAAGTCAAGAGACAAAACAATTTACATTTAGGAATAATACAAATGGAAGTGAATTCTCTTTATTATCAAATAACATAAAATCTTTTATTTATGGTATTATTTTGACCTTAGAAAAATCACGAGACAAGACAATTTTCATTTAGGAATAATACAAATAGAAGTGAATTTTCTTTATTACCAAACAGGTCCCTATATTATTTACCAGCCGGATGGACAGCAGGACAGGTTTCAGGCGGATCAACGGCGCGGAAGAGGATGGGAGGGACAACAGCGGCGGCGACAGGCTAGGGTTAGGGTTCAGCAAGGTTCCGAATTGCGGCACAGTGATATGGAGGATTTGGAGGACTTTGAGGCACTGGTGCAGTCGTATGATGGCAGAGCGGTGCTTCAGTACTCACGGCCAGGTCGGACTCTGGTGGCTGCACAGCGCCTTCACTCAGATAATGCTGTTTTCCGGCGGCGTCAGGCCTCTTGGGACGTCCAGAACCAGCAGCGCGCACGCCCTCTTCCTGTTCGGCGACGGTCGCGGCCTGTGGAGGTGGTACAGCAGCACGGTATCAGGTATACAGAGGAGGGGGCGCGACATCACAGCGGCGAGTTTCAGCAGCAACAATGGCGACGGGATCAGCTGGTTCTCGACAAACCCGGTAAGGACAAGCAACCTTTTGTGTCTTTTTACTTTACAAATGTCCCTGAAAATATATCGTATATCTCTTTACGGCGAGGTTTTGAGGTGTGTGGAATTATGGAGGACGTTTATCTCGCGAGGAAACGAAACGTAAATGGGAGGTATTTGGTTTCGTTCGATATGGTAATGTAAAGGACGCCGATAAGTTACTGAAGGCGTTGAATAATGTGTGGTTTGGGGACTGTAGGGTGGTGGCCAAGGTTGCGAGCTTCGATAGGTTAGGAAATAAGAATCATGGTGTAGGCGTTAAGGGAGAAGGAGTCAATAAGAAAGAGTTAGATGTAGGAGGCGAGGGAATTAATTGTCACGCGGGGCGCGGTATTTACACCGAGGAAGACAATTTTACCATGCACGAGAGTGATGTGGTCGCGGAGGCTGCTGGTCGTGGTGAGGGGGTGTTCAAGGCAGTGGAGGGGAACAACGTGAAGGAGGGGGCAGTGGAGTATGCCAAAGTTGGTACGAAGGTTCAAAAGGCGGAGGTTGGTCTTAACCGAGTTTATATTTCAAAGTATACATCTTCGGCCAGCAATATGTTGTGGGCATCAAAGGGGGTGGTGGTGTCGGTGTTGAGTAGGGATGTGATACATGTGCTACAACAGCGGATCTTTGACGCGGGTTTTGTTAATTTAGCTATTATTTCGTTGGGCGCTGACAAAGTTTTCCTACAGTCCCTTGACGAGGTAGATGTCAGCACTACGCTGTCAGAAGCGGCATATTTTTTCGCTAATTTCTTTTTGAAGCCTGTGAGGTGGAATAAGGATACTTTGGTCCGTGAAAGAGGAGCGTGGTTAAGGATCTATGGGGTAACGTTACACGCTTGGAATTACGATTTCTTCAAATTATGTGTCTATGACTGTGGTCGTTTGCTGCGCATTGATGACATCACCCTAGATAGAGACCGCTTCGATTATGCGCGGGTACTAGTGTCCACTAGTTCTTTGGATATTATTAAACGCGAGGCGAGTATAGTGGTGGACGGTGTACTTTTCGAGTTTCAAATCATTGAAGAATGGGGCCTCTCATTGGGAGAGGACGCTTGCCTTTTAGACGATGAACCGTCACAAGTGGACGACAGGTCGGAATTGCCGGAAGATCTTGACACTGGTTTTGGAGGTGGTGACGTGGACGAATTGTTGAACACTCTGTCGGCAGAATGGAAAATCGAGGATGACGCGCACCATATCAAGCCTTCATCTTCAGTTCGGGTGTCGGTGAGGGTTCCGTCATCCAGCTCACCTGCACCGGCGGTAATGGTTCCGGTAGAGGCTCCTCTTGTGGTGCCGGCAACAAAATCTACACAGACGCGGGCTTTTGAGAATGAGTGCAAGGATGATCGTCGGTCTAGGGAATTCTTAAATGGTGATAATAAAGGGGTTAAGCGAACCTCTTCGTGCCCCCCGGGGAGAGATAGAGCAACATCATCGGGCCCATGGAGCTTGGAATGGGTTCACAGAGTGAAGAGCAGTAGCACGGGAGGTGCCTCTAAATCTAATAACGGTGTGTCTGGGAAATCGGGGGGTGCCCAGAGAGGTGCTAAGAAGAAGGGAGGTGGTTACCTTCGACATGGTGCTAAAAGCTTGAAGCGTATAGCTCGACTTTCTGAAAGTGACCGCAAAGAGGTTCTTCGAGTGCTGCGAAGGACCACGAAACAACGGAGGTTGGTGTCAGGAGATTCCAAGGCTAAGGCAACCTCTAAAGCAGCTTCTTCCAACAATACTTCTCAGACGTCGGTGAATAATGATTGGAATAATTGGTTGGTGCTGCATGGTAACGAAAAAGTGAGATCAGAGGATGTTCGGGACATAAGGAGGACAGCTGGACTCAATTTTACTGGAGATAAAAATAACATGTTTGACGTATTGTCAGGGGCGGGTAGAAAAACCCGAGAGGGTGGTGGTGATGGTGCGTAGGCTGAGAGCTAGAGTGGGTGGAGGGGAGGAGGCGGTGCTGGGTGTGGGTCAGAAGTTATGAAGTTGTTATCTTGGAATGTTAGGGGGCTGGGCGGTGTTGCAAAGAGGAGGGAGGTGTGTCAGTTGGTGCTCGAGAAAAAACCTTCCATATTGTGTCTACAAGAAACTAAGTTACCAGTGCTTGACGCCTTTGTCTGTAACTCAATTTGGGGAGATGTCAATGTCGATTTTTCATATCGTCCGTCGGAGGGGCTCTTTGGAGGTATAGCCACGCTCTGGAATTCAAATGAGGTGGAGGTGTGGTCGTCGGTGTCGTTGGATCACGTGTTTGCGGTTGCAGGTCGTTTTTTGCAGTCGGGGGAACACTTTGTGGTCTTCAACGTTTACGCTCCTTGTGATGCGCCTCGGCAACAGGTCCTTTGGAACGTCTTATCCTCTAGACTTGCTGCTCTGACGAACCAAAACGTTTGTGTGTGTGGCGACTTTAATGCTATCCGTTGTGTGGAGGAGAGACGAAGTGTTAGTAGTGTTCCTTATCACGCAGGTGTTGACGGCTTTAATTCTTTCATCAACAGTAATTCGTTGGTGGATCTCCCGCTCAGGGGGCGCACCTTTACGTGGTTTCGGGGGGATGGGCGCTCAATGAGTCACATTGACCGAATTTTGTTGTTCGAGAAGTGGTGCCTGACTTGGCCTACTTGCTTCCAATTGGCGTTGTCCCGAGGGTTGTCCGATCATTGTCCCCTTCTGCTAGCAATTGACACTCAAAATTGGGGGCCAAAACCGGTGAGGATGTTAAAGTGTTGGGCGGACTTCCCTGGGTATGATTCTTTTGTGCGCGATACTTGGAGTTCTCTACAGATAAGTGGTTGGGGCATCTACGTTTTGAAAGAAAAGTTGAAATTAATGAAACTAGCTCTAAAAGATTGGCACCAGTGTCATGCTCAGAATCTTCCGGCTCGAATATTGACTCTGAAGGATAAAATAACATCTCTTGATTTGAAAGGGGAGTCAACGGCGTTAACGGATGGGGAAATCCAAGAGTTGCATGGTTTGTCGGAGAATTTGTTCTCTCTTTCTAGAATAAATTCGAGTATCTATTGGCAACAATCTAGAGTTCAATGGTTCAAAGAAGGCGACGCTAATTCAAAGTATTTTCATCGAGTTATGTCTGACACAAGGAGCAAGAATGCCATCCCGTGCTTTCTGGTGAATGGGGCGCTGGTGGAGGGGGTCGAGAACGTCCGTAATGCCGTATTTTCTCACTTTCGGACGCACTTTCAACCCGTCCAGAGTACTCGTCCTAGTATGGCGGGTGTAAATTTTCGAACCTTGTCGTTTAGTGATGGAGCTTGTCTTGTGAAACCGTTTACTCTTGAGGAGGTAAAGGCGGCTGTGTGGGATTGTGATAGTTTTAAATGCCCCGGGCCTGACGGCATTACCTTAGGTTTTGTCAAGGATTTTTGGGATATTCTGCAGGTTGATGTTATGCGATTTTTGATGGAATTTCACCGGAATGGTAGATTGGCTAAAGGTATAAACAGTACTTTCATCACTCTTATTCCGAAGGTTGACAACCCACACCGATTGAACGATTTTAGACCTATTTCGTTGGTGGGCAGCATCTATAAAATTTTGGCAAAGGTTTTGGCCAATAGACTTCGATCGGTGATTGGGTTAGTTATTTCAGATGCTCAGTCGGCCTTCATTAAAGGTCGCCAAATTCTCGACGGAATCCTGGTGGCTAATGAGATTGTGGATGACGCGCGGAAGCGACATAAGGAGTTGCTTCTTTTTAAGGTCGACTTCAAAAAAGCATACGATTAGGTGGATTAGGGATATCTTGAGGAAGTTATGTATAAGATGGGTTTCCCGTCTCTTTGGCGTAAATGGATTAAAGAGTGTATTGGTACAGCTACAGCTTCGGTCCTGGTTAATGGGTCACCAATGGATGAGTTCTCTCTGGGGAGGGGATTGAGGCAAGGAGACCCTCTTTCGCCTTTCTTGTTTCTTTTTCAATGTTTTGATGGTTGTTTTGTCTCGGAATAACCTGTTTTCGGGCTTTCAGGTGGGTAACAGTGCGTCGACAATTGTGTCACACCTCCAATTTGCTGATGATACTTTGATTTTAGGTGACAAATCTTGGGCCAATATTCGGGCTATGCGCGCTATTCTTCTCCTTTTTCAATCTTTGTCTGGTTTAAAGGTTAATTTTTCAAAGAGTTGTCTGGTGGGGGTGAATGTCGCCCACTCTTGGTTGGCTGAAGCAGCTTTGGTTTTGAATTGTAAGGTGGGGTCTATACCTTTTGTGTACCTGGGTATGCCGATTGGTGGTAATTCTCGTCGCTTGTCCTTTTGGGAACCTCTGTTGAACCGTATAAGATCTAGACCAGCGGGTTGGAGTTCTAAACATCTATCTTTTGGCGACCGTCTTATTTTACTGAAATCTGTCCTGTCATCTCTGCCTGTTTACACTCTTTCTTTTTTCAAGGCTCCAACAGATATAATCTCCTCTATTGAATCTTTATTTAATTGTTTTTTTTTGGGGGAGTGTTGACCACAGGAAAATATCTTGGGTGGACTGGAATACGGTTTGTAGGCGTAAGGAGGTTGGTGGCTTGGGAGTAAGGAGAATTAGGGAGTTTAATTTAGCTTTATTAGGGAAATGGTGTTGGCGGGTGTTGGAGGATAGGGAGAATTTGTGGTTTAGGGTGTAGTCGGCGCGGTATGGGGTGGATGAGGGGCGGTTGAGAGAGGGTGGTCGGGAGGCCTCTGATTGGTGGCGTGTTGTTAGCAGTCTGGGTAGGGAGTTGTCTTTCAGTGATCATGTAAGTCGCTATGTTGGGAATGGGAGGAATACTTTGTTTTGGTCGGATGTTTGGTGTGGTGGGGTGTCTTTTAGGGTCAGGTTTAGCAGGTTATTTGAGTTGTCTGTCTTTAAAGGGGAGTCAGTGTTTGAGATGTCGCAGTTAGGGTGGGGGGAGGGTGGTGAGGCTTGGAGGTGGAGGCGGAGGTTGTTTGTCTGGGAGGAGGAGATGGTGGGGGAGCTCATTTTATTACTTGGTACTGTTTCACTACAGGTTACTAGGGAGGACAAATGGCTCTGGACTCTGGAGAACTCAAATGCTTTTAGTGTTCGTAGTCTGTATAATTTTCTTACACTTCAACCGCCTGCGGAGCTACCAGACGATGCTTCTTCTATTTGGCATAAGGATGTTCCTCTTAAGGTGGTGTTGTTTGCTTGGCGCTTGTTTCGGGACAGATTGCCTACCAAGGACAATCTACTCCTGCGAGGTGTGATTCACTTTGATTCCAGGTTGTGTGTGGCAGGATGCAGCACTGTCGAAACGTCTTATCGCTTATTTCTTCATTGTAATTTTTTTGGTACTGTTTGGCACTCAATTTATAGGTGGATTGGCATCTCAGTGGCCAACCCATTTTATGTGTCCGATCATTTTCATCAGTTCGGCTTTTGTGGTGGTATTGCGAGGAGGAGGCGCTCAATCTTACAGGTTATTTGGTTTGCAACGGTGTGGGAAATATGGAAGGAAAGAAACAATAGATTATTCAATGGCAAAGAATGCCCCGTTTTTCAGGTGGTTGATAGGATTAAGTCCATCTCCTATATGTGGTTGAAGGCGAAGTATGCAACTCTTCCCCTCAATTTACATGGCTGGTGGCTTAGTCCGTTCACCATATTGGGCATAGGTTAATAATTTCTTTCTTTTTTGTATATCTTTTCATTTTCCCTTGTAAATTGTTCAGACCTTGTGTTTCTTCCTTTGTACGTCTTGTACTAGGAAGTACACTTTCATGTGGTAATATATTTCATTTTAACTTCTTAAAAAAAAAAATAAACCAAACAACATAAAATCTTTAGATGATGATGATGATATACAAAATGAAAATTTAAGCCTACAAATTAATTTATTTATACTTCTTTTAGAGGTAATTTCAAAATACATAAATTAGTTTAAAGATAATGAAATTTTCTCCAAAAGGTATATTGAAATACATATTTGGTCAACTTATTTTGAACTTATCAAGAAATTTTCAGTTTTACTATTCTTTTTTTTGGTGTTTTATATGTTTTTACGGTGGTGATAATTGTATTGTTCTTTTTTTTGGTAGTGATAATTGTACTGTTCTAACTATATAAACAAGTGTTCAATTTAATTTGTAAAAAATAAAGTGTTCAATTTAATTTAAAAAATATGATCATTGCTTGAAATATAAAAGTATCAAAATCCATATTTGGTCAAATTAATTTATATAAATCAATTTTATTTTTTTAATCACCACCGTTCTAACTATATTATGAAATGTTCAGTTTATTTGAGGTATAAGATGATTTCTTAAAAAAATGATAAATGAGTTTTTTTATTCTAACTAAATATATACAAATTTAATATTATTTTTTTTGACAAAAAATTTAATATTATTTAACACCTAAATATCTAAATATGAAGCTTGTCCTAAGGAACAAAATCTCATTTTCTATAGCTCACAACAAAAAATATTTATCTATAGCTCACAACAAAAAATATTTAAGTTTGTCAAAATAAAATGAAATATTTATAAAAAAATGCAGTCATCAAAAAATTAAATAGGAGTAGAGTTGAGAATTACTTTATTTGAATTACCAATTAATATTCCATAAAACCAATTAATTTGTCAGATTTTCAGAATGTCAAATTCTATAATCACAAACTGAAATTTGATGTATATAGACGGGATGGTATAGTGCATACATCACATATTATTAATAGTTTTAAATGTCTTGAATTGGTTCTCAATTTTGAACAAATTTTGGACACTAAAGTGCGGTATTTTCTTCACCTCCCTATAAATAGAGGCAACTCAAATGTGAAAAAGTACACATATTTTCTTCACCTCCCTAAAAAAATCTTGCATTTGTATTTTGAGTACTATCACCTGCTTTCGTTTTGTTTTTTATTATTTATTATATCACTTTTTTTTTTTTTTTTTTTTTTTTT
>Ga0228711_1002259_pt1 | contig 29448 bp, 11 predicted proteins | sample MedpolnodulmetaG_2_FD_177996 | JGI IMG/M metagenome (GOLD analysis project Ga0228711, IMG submission 177996) | Root nodule microbial communities from Medicago polymorpha collected in Santa Monica, California, United States - brown nodules | ecosystem: Host-associated > Plants > Roots > Nodule... | reverse complement strand
TTAGTATATATACTTTTATTTTGTAAGGCATGAATATTATACTTGATATAAACTCTTGCTGTATTGTACACAATAGTGGAATGAACAGTAGTTTTTTGTACTTTGATTTTTCTTAAATTAAGGTCATAGATTCTTGGTTATTATATCTTGGTTGCCTTGATTACCTCATCAATTAGGCTTGTTACATTTTGGCAATAATTCTTGGCAAATTGCTCTTCTCCCATATAAACTGACCAAAATACCCCCTACATGAGTTAACTCACGTTGGGTTAGAACCTACGTGAGTTAACTCACGTGAGATGTATCAATGTAGCGAACGTGACTTAAGTCGCGTTGGGTATAACACCTGTGTGAGTTAACTCACGTGGAAGTATTTAGTAAGTTTGTATAGGAGTGAGCGTTTTTTTTTGGAGAAGAGCAATTTTCTAATTCATGGCTTTTGAACTATTGAACTATTTTGTTTTTGGGTGACGGCTAGTATGGTTCCATTTATTGATGAGACCATGATGGGGAAATTAATTTGATCCAAATATAATAATAATGGCCAAGATTATTTAAGGGGTACCTATACTAATCAAGTAAATTAGCAAGAATCATATATTTTCAATTCAATCCATATATAAAGATAGGACCACCATGATCATACACAATTAGGGCACCGAGCCAAACGTCACTTGTTTTTGGTCCTTGTTACCATTTCTCTATATGTACTTTGTTTATTGATATCTTCTCTTTGTGATCAACATATTTAAATATTTGGAAACTAAAAAAACTACTATGCATTCCAAACTCAAGGACGGAGATTTTTGGAGTACTAAAGTTAGCTAGATTTCGTTAGTGGGTAATTAATTTATTAATCATCCATAAGCTTTATACATATAGAGCATTTTTACTCATTTTTTTTCATCCTTTCATCAATTTACAAATTATTCCTTAAATATACAAATCAATATACAAAATACATCCCCCTCTCTAAGAGATGTTCTCCAAAAACTCCCCAATAACTCGACCGTATAATTTTCTTTTGAGGTTATCTCTTTCATTTTCTTTATTGTTGGGGTGGTTTTGGAACAATTTTGATCTCTTCGAACCTCTTTATATCTTTCTCTCTATTTCAATCTAAATAAGTGATTTTTTCAAGGGTATAAGTTTTTTTCTTCATGATTTTATTGTCTAAGTGTGGCGCAATGTTGTTCACCGTTTTATGTGACGTTGTTTGATTTCTCGTCGTGTTGTGATATTCATTTGGCTCAATATTGAAAAATCATATACCTAATCAATGATTTGAGCGACAACGTTGTGGTGTCAGAGACATGAATATTCTAGTCACTATAATTTTATCATATTATATGTAGCTATTTCGTGGTTGTATGTTATTAACTTGAATGTTTTGAATGATATACTATATTAATTTTAATAAATGAATATTATTTTGTTAAAATAAAAAATAAAAAAAAATCCTCTCTCCTTTTTTACTCGAAGAGCCCCGAGCACTTGAGTTAATTGTTGGGTTAATATTTTTCTCCTTAGTCAGGATTCGAATTTTGTATTTAATCATCCCCTCATTTAGTACTAGTTATTCACTTATTCTAATCATTTAAATTAGTTGTTATTGATTTTTATGTGATAAGGTAAAACCTAAAGTTATGTGACGTTTGGGATTTTCAATTTCACCTTAGAATTTTTCTTGATCTATAGATTAGTTGAAGTGACATGCACCATAATATCATATCTTAGTTGAACTACTATCTTACGGACGTGATCAAATCATTATTACATATTTTTTTTTGAAAAAACTAAATTAACTCACCCAAATTGGCGTCAGAGAAAATCAAACTTGAGATCTCGAGGAGAAACACACTCTCAGGTCCCAAACCAATACCACCAGGCCAACCCAAGTGGGTTAGATCATTATCACATGCTTATTTTATGACTTTGTTCAAAAAAAAAAATTTACTCATTTTTCTAGGCAATTAATTTATTATCAATAGAACATTTTTTTTCCAATGTTAATATTGACCAATAGATATGATTTTTTTTTTTTGGAAACAAGATATGATTTTTTTTTTGAAAGATGATTTTATTTTATTAATTATCATCATATAATAATTTTTTTTCCATCTTTTCTACAAGGACACTGCTCTTCTAAGTTGGTTTTATGAATTATTTTTTCTATTTCTTGTCGATTAATTTCATTTAAGGTCATCTTATTCAAACTTTGAATCAATAAAAATTAAGAAAACATAGAAATTGATTTATCGAGTTGAATATATATATTTCTTTAAGGTTATCGAGTTGAATATATATTTTATGCCCATAAAATTGGAAAACATTTTAGCATATCTATAAAAAAAATTGTCATTAGTGTCCCTATATATAACAAAAATTAGTGCACTTTCATAACACATAGTTTTTTTTAAAAAAAATTTGTTTAGGGAGTACAAAATTGAATATTTTGTAGAAACTAAAATCAAGTTTTTTAAATTTTATGAAGATAGATATATTCAACCTTAATTAGTTTGACTGATACAATGCACCGATTTTACTATTTTGAAAGAAGGAAAAATTTAAATGCCTTTGACTATAAAATGAAGCTAAATTCATATATATTTGTTTTGACAATCAAGCTAAATTCATATATAATAAGTAGGTTTTCTGTTAAATACTAATATAAAAGAAAGACTTAATAGCAGTTTCCCCCTAACTTTTATGAAGTTGCGATTTTGTCAAGAAAAAAAACTAAAAAATCGCCCCCTAAGTTTTGCAACTGTAGCAGTTTTGGCCCCCCAAGACTAAAATAAATTAAAAAAATAACACGTGGCAGGGTGCCACATCAGCGTAGACCGAGCCAAAATTGGCCTTGTGGGCCAAAACTGCCACAGATGCAAAACTTATGGGGCGGTTTTGTAGTTTTTTTTCTTAGGAGGCCAAAATGACAACTATGAAAAAATTAGGGGGCTAAAATTGTTATTAAGCCCAAAAGAAAACGTGACAATCTTGAAAAAATAACTAAGTCAAATGAGAGACTCCTATATAAAATACTGAAAGTTAACCCTTAAAATTCGTTTGGTGGTGTATGCTTGGATTTAGGTTATGCTTCTTTTTAGGTCTTAGTTTCGAATTCTCAAAGTGTCAACAATTATCATGTAGGATTAATTCAGATATAATTTTGTATATTTACACTTTTCTAGGGATAAAAACAAAAGTAAAAGTGCAAAGTAAAAATTTGTATATTTACCGTGATCGGAATTTGAACCTCATTTTCTCCACTTTTTATGAGTCATTTTTCTATATCCATTGTTATTTCATCTATTTACTAAAAAAACAAAGTAAAGAAATAGATAATGATGCACTACAGTGATTTCCTAGACATATTTATAAATAGGGAAAAAAGATAAACTCCTTTGACCCGAAAATGGATTTCACCATAAAAGGATAAATAATAAATTTATTATATTTACGAAATTAATAACATTAAATAAGGTCTTTGCTTCAAAGTTTGTGCATTCTGGTCCTTTTCATTTATCTCTATCACCTTTTTTCTTTCACTTTCTCTCTATCATTTTCTCACACTTTCTCTGCAGAACAAAAATCTTCCAACATGGTTGTGACAGCCAAATTAGCTCGTAACGTTGTTGGTGCCATAGGTTTGTGTTTCACTTTCATCCCAATGTTTTTTTTACTCTGCTTTTCATATTAGTTTTTGCATGAAAAACTTTAGTATAAAATTAAAATAATACTCTAACGTATATAGTCTGATTAATTTCACATATAATATTGTTACTATGTTATTAGAGTAATAATTTTTGCTCGATTTTTTTGTTGTTGCAGGCAATGTCATCTCTTTTGGCTTGTTTTTCTCACCAGCGTATACTTCTTTCTCTGTTTTTCTCTGTTTTTTCATCATCATTTTTATCATCCATATTTCATTTTGGTGAACACTCTAGTCCACTTTGGTTAGATAAATTCGCATCATTCATTCATTCAATATTATGTCATAATTTTATTTTAGTTTTTCATAAAAAAGATTTAAATGTTAAATGATTTTGTTTGCGTAGTGTCGATACCAAACCAAATTTGATATCTAAGAATTTACCTTTCATCTTTCTTTTCATGGTAAATAGTACTTTAAGTAATGAGTCTGGAAGGTCTATCTCAACCGACAATGATTAAGGCTGAATATTTTTGTAGTTATCAGATTTTAGATTCGGGAATTCTCTTTTTGTACGTGTGAATTTTCAAGTGGTGTTTTTCTCTCCGCTGATGAAAATAAATATTCATTGATAAAATGAGTTGTTTTGGTCAAGGGATTAATTAATTTCACTTAAGGCCAAATTGATCCAAAATATTTTTGGTATTTTAATGTTTTCAAGAATATTGTGATTTTTGATTAACTTCTACATGGTGACATATGATTGGATGACCATTGAATTATACTCCATTAGACTGAAAATAATTTAATATAATTTTTATATTTTCTTCTTTTTACTTTAGTACTATATTTTTTGTTTTCAATTTTTGGTTATTTACTATTTATTTAAATGGATCACATGAACTTTCATATGTTAAATATATCATCTTTATTATTATTTTATATTTTCTATAAGAATTAAATTAAAGTTTTGACCGGAAATTTGTCTAATTAAATGTTGAAGTACTATATCAAATAAAATATTAATACTACTCTACTAAACGTGTTTCTTAATTCATACAATTTATTGTAATAATTTGCACAATTTCAGAAGTTTCATCTTCACCATTCATTGAGTCAAAAACAATTTCACCATCCAAATAACTTATAATCTTAAAATATATTATTTTTTGAAAATAAATATTAAAAAAATAGTAAAAACGTCAACATATTTAGCATTTATACAACAACATTAAAAATACACAAACAAATTTTCCATTTACTATCAATTAATAAAAGAACTAGTCAAAACTGTTTAAATCCCGACTAAGATAGGTATTCACATTTACTGTTCGATACACGTCGAAGATGATTACCTCTAAAAGATTGGACCTATGAGAAATAAGAAATATTATTAGTCAACAAATACTATAGGAGGAAATTTATCATTTATATAAGAAAAAATCTAGATTTATTTTACCCGATTTATGATTTGCTATCAAAATCAAATTATTAATATAATTATATATAATTTAATATTCTATCTCACTCTCTTTTATGAAATTGAAAAAACTTTTAAAAATTAGAAATATATTGATTAGAAACTAGAAAGATACTGATACCTTATCTCTTTATACTTATATAGCACATCAAACAAAATAATTTCATCAAAAATAGCATATATTTTGAAATTGGTTGGTCATATACGAATCTTTTTATTGTGAACTTATGAACGTACTAGTAGTAGTAGGAAATGGAATACAATAGAAACTGCACACGTGATTTGTATTGTTACTTTATCCATTTATCTAGTATTCTCTCTTTACATGTGTGTCTATAGTATGAATTCAATCTTCGTTTATTCATTGGCTGGTAAATAAAATTGAGAAATAGATGGATGCATAATGCATTTAATCCATCAAATATTTATTAAAAAAGAAGATTAATAGGAAGCATATATAATGAATAAATATGTATAAAATGTAAACAAAGTAGTTGCACTTAAGTGGTTAATGAACTTCGAGAGAATCTGAGTTCGATTTCTAGGCTGAACAATTTTTGATCAGATTCTACCTACCTCGTAATCGAATTTCGAATTATTAGAACCTCTTTTTCTTAGGAACCAGAGGTTAAAAAAATATATAAATGTAGTATATAATTGTCAAGTCTAGTGTATCTTTAGATTTACCACGAGTGAATTTGACAAAATCATAGTGTTCTCGTGATCTTGTCAAACACACCTTGATTTTATTTGTAAAATGAATGGTTTAATATGAATGTATTGTGCAGTCCAACTTTCTATGGAATTATAAAGAAGAAGGCTGTGGAAGAATTCAAACCAGATCCATACTTAGCAACATTGTTGAATTGTGCATTTTGGGTGTTTTATGGAATGCCTTTTGTGCACCCAAACAGCACTCTAGTTCTCTCTATCAATAGTGTTGGAATTCTCTTTGAGGTTGTCTATCTTACCATCTTTTTTATCTATGCCACCAAAAGTGGACGGGTAAGTGTACATTCTTTCCCCTCTAGTTACATCATTGACTGATTCATTAATCATGTTTAAAAACGTGGTTAATTCAGTTGAATAGACGATTAATCGTGGTTAATTCAACTACATGATTTTACAGTTTTTTAACGTGACCTAAGTTAGTCCTATTCTCAATTGAGCTAACCACAATTTTGCATGTGATTGACCATGTATCGTAGGTGTAGAAAAAATTGAGTGCCCATGAACATTTTTGTTCCTATATTATGTAACTCATCATTCTCTCTTCTCAATAATTTCAGAAAAAGTTGCTGCTTTATCTTCTCATCGAGGCTATTTTCTTTGCTGTCATTGTTCTAATAACAATGTTGGCACTTCATGGCACTAAAAAAAGATCGTTAATTGTTGGTGTTCTATGTGATGTCTTCAATGTCATGATGTATGCCTCTCCTCTTACAATCATGGTAAGTCTCAATTAATTCCATAATCATTTAAATTTGTATATTGTAAAATTGTGTCATCCTATTTTAATTTTATATATCTCTTTTGATGTATGTAATGAACAGGCAAAGGTTATAAAAACCAAGAGTGTGAAATACATGCCATTTTGGCTCTCTCTAACCAACTTCCTCAATGGTTTGTGCTGGACAACATATGCTCTCATCCACCCATTGGATATTTATGTCTTGGTAATTAATTTACTAGCTGCAATATGTTTATCATTTATCTTTGTTTTCCCTTTTATTGCATATACTACTAGAAAATTTAATTATCAATGGGATGACAATACATCAGCGGACCGACATGAGCCTATGACTTATGTAAAATCGGACCTAGACTAAACTATTTTAAAAATAAATAAGGTCGAAAAGCTCATTTAACTAAACATGTCAGACTACATGCCTTCAAAATGGTCGTGTAGATTTGTCAGGTCGGCCTACTTAAATAAATATAAATAATATCTATTTAAACTTTTATGCATTATATTCTTGTAGGTAAGCAATGGTATTGGAGTGGTTTCTGGAATTGTTCAGCTCATACTATATGCTTGCTATTTCTCTCGCAAAGGTGAAAACGATGATGATGGTGATTTTGAGTTGAAACCAACTGGAGTTCGTGAGATCTCCTCAAATGGAAGAGCTGCAGCATGATGATGAATTATCCTATAACATCATAGCTTTATTTCTTATGTATTATGTTTTTACATTTTTTTGCTATATACTTTGTCATGTCCTTTCATTTTCAATCATTTGACAAACTTATCAACTATTTGCAATGGTAAAATTACTTCTTATAAGAAAAGATACTGCATGGATCGGCAAATATAATGCGGTGGTTGCAGAGAACCACCACCGTTAAAGAAATGGTGCCTGGAACCACCGCGGTTAGCCCTTTCAACCGTTGATGTTAGCCTTTTTTTGGGTTAAGAGTCATTTCTATATATAGTGAGAGAGGGTGTCTTTCTTTTTGAGATACAATTTAGATTTATGATAATAAACAACCTTTTTTTATTCTTGAAAGCAAAACTAGTGACTAAAATCTCTGTGATTGTCACGACACATTTTTTTGTTGGGGTCTGTAGACGAAAAACTCACACACATTGTGATGGTTGAGTTCGAACCCAGTGAAAATATCTAACATAACAATTTCGTTTTATCAGTTGAGTTAGACGTTAGACACGCTTCAACAATAAATTTCGAGACATAATTTGAGTTAGACTTTACATACGCCTTGACACTGGATTTAAACCCTAATTAAAAAAGATGGTAAAATCACAAATTACTCGAAGAATGAATCCCAAGGTTTTTCAACAAAGTTGCAAGTAGAGATGCTAAATTAAGAGTAACTTAACATGGTCAATACATAAAGCTTTGACATACATATAGGTTATGAAAATGATGCTAAAGCCCAACCCTATATGGATGCGGATGCGGGCACACATTTCAATAAATTATTTCCATATTTGAATCATTAACTTGTGCGGGCACAAATTAACATTTCCCTATATTTATTTATATCTTTTTTGAAATCTTAGTTAAAAGGATTTTTCAAATATTCAGCAATGTAGATTGAGTTTAATTAAAGGAGTTAGATTTCTATAACATGACAAATTGAGTTTGAATCCTAATTGAAATAGGTTCTCATATTTAATGTATGACATGTCTCGAATATGATTTCTTTATTACGATTCAATTGCTAAATTTTTTGAGGAGGAATAGAAAAATTTCTGAAAGAGAATGGTGAGAGTAAATTTCTCATGAAGATTAGAATACAATCCTGAGTAACTACCTATTAACTTTTTTGTGTGGTGAAAGACATATGAATAACATTTTCAGCGGAATCACTCAAACGAGCGTGCGAGAGAAAGTCACTAGAGGAAGAAACTCCATTTTCAATCATTTCAACTAAAATTATAGTAACTTGTTTTTACCATTCACAACCCAAAGTAGCATCTCAAAACATCAAATTAATGACGTAGTTTATATACTAACATATATTTTTTAGGTAAGATCATAGCTTATATACAAGTTATTTGCCAGCCTTTTTTTCCTAATCATCAACCTCTTATTTTTCGCATAATCACGTTAGCCACGCCAGCATCTCATCCATATAACTAAGCATCCCCTATATTTCCGTTAGGGATCAAATCAAAATCATCCCATCTCTAAAAACTCCAAAATTTAAATTAAATCAAAATATAATAGAAATAGTAATTATAGAAACTGAATTACCATCAAAAAAAAAAAGAAACTGAATTAAAATAAGAATTTATATATATATAAAGGTTTTTTATGCCACGTGTCTCAATGTTTTTATTATTATTTATTTTTTAAAATCAATATTTTATTTCGCATAAATATCTCAACAAACTTTTGATCTTATCCACTAAATATTTTATTTAATTTTTTTATTGAATTCCTAATATTTTATGTAACATAAATATCTCAACAAACTATATATAATACTTTCAATCATATCCGTTAAATATTTCACTTAATTTGTTAGATAATTTTTTGGTTTAACGAATTAATGGCTACTTCAATTTCAGCATTATTTGTTTCAATAAATGTAGTTTTTTTATTTGTTTTCAAATTTACAAATTTGTTAAAAGAAATTGAAGGAAAATTTGTTATTTTTTCTAAAACTGAATTTTTCTTTGAATTTCCATGATATACACTAAAAAATTCATATTACCAAAAGGCAAAAACTATTTATGAAAGTTAATGGTATGGTTTTTGAATGTCAAATGTGCTATGTTTATTTTTTGATGTTAATTTATAGTAAGAAAAATTCTAAATTATTAAATGTCAAAATCATTTTTATTCAAATTTGTTACAAACATGGTCTATGGGGTTGTTCGTTATAACTTTCAAAACAGACCACTTTAAAGAGCATTATTTCTTTGTTATTGTTTTTTTTAAACTATGATCTATAAAAAATAAAAACAATTTCAAATCAAAATATGTTAAGATTATGTTTTATATGAGAGGGGGGAGAAAATAAGTATCAAAAGATGAACGTAATTTTGTAACAAAAAATACACTTTATACAGTTGTATCAAATTAAAATAAATTATTTTTTTCAAAAAAATGATTGTTATTCTGGTAAATAAACACAAAATTGATTGTACTTTTTAATAAAGTCTCTAAAAACTAATTTCTAAATTATATATAGTTGTATCAAATTAAAATAAATTATTTTTTTTTCAAAAAAGTGATTGTTATTCTGGTAAATAAACACAAAATTGATTGTACTTTTTAGTAAAGTCTCTAAAAACTAATTTCTAAATTATAGAATGTCAAGCAACAATAGAAAGGATGATCTTGAACATTTTCATTTGTCGAGCAACAATAGAAAAAATTAAATTTATCAATGTTTCTTTCATTTGTTCTTCTTGGATGTTTATTTTCTTATATATTGAGAAATATTTGTTGCAGCTATTTTGAATGTCAAATAAACATTTATCAATTTTGAATCAATTATATATCATAGGGTTTGTATTATTCTTTGGACTTTATCGATGCCTTTTTTTTTCCTCTTTATACTTTAAGATTATTTCTTTTTAATGAAGTGTTACTTTACCATGATCATGGATGATAATGGATGTCCTCAGGTATACATAGTAATTAACTCTCTCTATTTGATAAAAATGATATTTATGTTATTCTCACTTTCGAATTAATATCCGCTGGACGAGTATTAATGAATATTAAAGTATTTACAAGTATTTGCAAATACCAACGTGTAAAATTATTTTTTAAACAAAAAATGCATTATTATAAAATAATTGAAATTATGCAGAATCTATTCTTTAAATCCTTTATATCTAATCCTAGCAAACATGCTTACTCTATTTGCCAAACCCTAAACCTAATTTTTTGGCTCCTACTGTTTGAAATTTAAATTTCAAATTCCCTCATATCCCTCCTGCATTGGAAAGCACATATGCATTGGAAAATATATTTCATATCTCACATATCAATAACCATGGTTTTCTACCCACATCTATCCTCCTTTATCTATAATCCCAACAATTCCATTCCATTTTTTGTCTCTCTCTCTCTCTCCTCTTTTATCACAAGTGTTAAGAACATTACAAAAAGTTCATCTGCAAAAAATTATCTCAAAATTTTATTTCTGCGTCCAGATTTTTGTTACTTTTATTTTGAACTTTTGTCTTTTAAAAAAAATGCATATTTAAATAATTTCATGTTAAAAAATTCTAAATTTTAGTAAACGGACCTTTTGTAATGTTCTAAACTTGTATAAAAAATCGTTGAAAAATTTAAGAGTTTTTAAAAGAGTGTCGTCGGCGTGAACGAGGTGGAGAAAAATCCAAACTCTCTCCTCCCACTCTTTTCACCACTTCGTTCACGCCGGCGACGCTCTTCTAACCTTCACTTGCAAATTCACCTAAGACATCATTTTCAACAACTTAATCACACGTCAACTTCAACACACAAAAACTCAACAATCTTCACCATTTAAAAATCCAGCAACAACCTTTTCGAGAGAGAAGCGGAACCAGTCGATTTTCAAGGTTCGGATCGGGAAATAAAGAGTGGGAGCGAAGAAGATTGAAGAGAGCGAAGTAGTTACAAAGAGAAACAGTAACACATATATCGTTTTTTTCCCGACAAATTCAAGGAATGACCGGAAATATTTGTAGGGTGAAATCTTTCATGGATCTGAAAGAATAAAAAGGAATGAAGGAGTGATAGGCTTTGACAAAAATTAGGAAAATTTGTAACTATCCTTAAACTCTTCAATTTTTCAATGATTTTTTTTTATACAAGTTTAGAACATTATAAAAGGTTTGTTTACTAAAATTTAAAATTTTTTAACATGAAATAAAAAAATATGAATTTTTTTTGAAAGACAAAAGTTCAAAATAAAAGTAACAAAAACCTGCACGCAGAAATAAATTTTTGCAGATAAACTTTTTGTAATGTTCTTAACACTTGTGCAAAAATTTGTTCAAAATCTTGAAAGTTTAAGCATAATTAAACAAATTTAGTTGTAGTAGGGACTAAAACTGAGTGCATAATTTTTTTATATGGACTAAAAGCACTATTAAAATTAAGTAAGGACTAAACTTAAAAGATCCCAATTTTATAGGGACCAAAAACATATGATGCCATTTACCACATGACAGCCATGTCACTTGAAATGTCCATGTGGCATGTCTGGGTCAGCATTCTGTTAGCCTAGTCAGCACAGTTTGACGGCAAGGACCAAACTTATAAACGGAAAAAAAACGTTGGGGATGAAAAATTTAATAAAATTTAAATTGAGACCAATGTTGGAAGCTCGCTTATTTGTAGGGACCTTAAACATAATTAACCCCTTTTTTAACTTTATCTTAAAAATCATATGTACATTTAGAAGATGTTTGTGGTGTTTTGTTTAGATTCCCAAATGTTATTAGTTTTAATTTGGTATCTTATCTGCATTCTACTGATATAAGAAAAAAAATACATTTATGTTAGGCTAAGATTTCCAAAAAGGCTCACCTTGGTTTTATTTTTGAATTTAGATGTAGCTAACTTCATTTTTACTTGGAATTTGACTATAGGTGAGTTGATGACTTTGTCTCATAAATAGGCTGTCTCATTTTCAAATCCAGAGGCAATTGATCAATTTGTTGATTGTTCAAGTTGAGACAAGGAACTTACTATGGTGTAGTAGCTGCTACAATAACTCATGTTGTGTTTGTTGTAGTTCATGCATCTATTGGAGATATGGAATTGTTAATTTTGAATTATTTATGTCATAGGATTGATTAAGTTTGAATAAAAAATAGAGTTTCAATTTGTGGGCTCTCATTTTAGGGTAAAGATTTTACAATATTGCTTGACAAGATCATATCCATAAGCAGGGAGAGGAAGACAATATTTCCTTCACAATTGTAAATAGTTGTAATGATTTGGTGGACCTGTACATATTAAACCTCTTGCTTTGTTTTATAGCATGAAACCTGTTTTGGAAAAATTAATTGTTTTTCTTTTCTCAAAATCCTCCTTCGCCATTCTACTGAGACAACTACTCACATTATTTTATTTTATGCTTGAATACTTCATCGTTGCTTTAGTTTGATTTGGTTTAGAAATTACATGTGTTGGTTGCTCCATGAATATTTGAAGTATTTTGAACTTTTGATTGGCTCATGAAAAGAAAATATCTTTCTATGTCACATTTAATTTCATTAGAGTGGTGAGTATTTGTTTGAAGCACATATGAAGGAAAGCAAGATCAAGTTCCTTTTTGTGATATAAGAAGTCGAATATAAGAAGCTGAATTTGGTGAAGTGAAGTATTGCTAACTGGGTTTTTTTATATGATGATGTGCATATTGTTTGCGAAAGGCGGTTTCAACGATAAGCTTATAAGCATTACATATGAACTTTAAGGATTACTTTCTATGTGTAAAATAAAGACTACTTTTTAGTATTCAAAATATAATTATAATTATTCTCTTTTGGTAAAAGAAAAATTTCAAGAACAAAATCTGTCATAGAGTTGGCAACCATCGTTAATTGTGAAATTGTGCAAGAACACCGGAGATATCTCTTATTGGAGTGTGTTATTTTTTTTTTAATAGCCAAATTTATTCTTGACGAGAGAGTGCAAGGTGCACAAAATCTCGCGGCAAAAGGGAAAAAATACAACGGGGGAGCCGCAAATATATGGAACACCAAACACACACCCCAAAAAACCCAAAAAAAACCTAGAGGCCGAAATATACCAACTAAACTCGCAGGCATACCCCTGCCTCACACCCAATCCACCAAATTGAACTATTAAACTTTGCTTTGGCCTACTATATTTACAATGTATATGACCCGTGCGGCAGCACGGGTGAAAAGTCTAGTTATATTATTAATAATTGCAACACTAATGATCATTTTACAATTGTTCCATGTGAGATTTTGACTATGTCTCTTGAAGTTACAAAGTCAAGTTTTTACCACTGAGCAGACACCTCTTAGACTTATTCTTTATATTTTGATAAGAAAAAAATATTATACCACACGCTTTCACTTTGAAAACAAATTACTAATCAAACAAAAAATATAAATTAGGAAATTCAGTTGTATTTAATTTCATGACGAGAAGATTTTTATTTAAGTAATACGACAATTGTATAATTTTGCTAATTTAATAACGTGTACGGATTCCTACATGTCTAGGTATTTAAACAATGTCTATTTTATATGTGTTAATAATTTTACAAAATCCAATTAATTTCATCTGTTTATGCATTTATTGATTTACAAGTACTTAAAATATGTTTTTTTTATTCTATTTGTATGCACCTATTAAGATATTCATTCCGTACTGATTTGTGGTTAATAAAGTGGATACCATTCCGAATTTTGTATCCTTACTGATATGTGTAACCCGAGCTTGTTTTTTTTCCCTAATCATAGACACGTTAGTTGCCACGCCAGCATTTCATCAATGTAACTAATCTACCACTAGATTTCCGCTATGGGATCAAAGTCATTCAAACTAAAATTCCTAAATTAAATTAAACCAAAAGATAGATATAAGTAATTAAAGGAACCGAATTAAAGCGAGAATTTCTCATCACACACGCCTATCTCATGCCAAAATTTTAAATTTGGATGAGCTTAAATAATAACAATAATATTGGATTTTCTTTATCCCTGAAAAAAATAATGGATTTTCTTTTGTAACAAACAAATAAATATAGATTTACTCTACACACATTTAGATTGACTCGTCGATAACTGTAACAAACAAATAAATATAGATTTATTCTGCACACATTTGGGTTGACTCGTCGATGACTATATAACTATTTAATAGAGATCAGACTATTCAAATTTTTAAATTAGCAATTTTAATTTTTTTTTTTAAAATTGTTTAATATTAACATCGTTCGATTTTGATCAAACGATTCCGCAATTACTAACTTCGTGAATGTTCTTTAAAAAAAACTTCAGGAATGGTTGTAAAAAACTTCAGGAATGGTTGTAGTCGAGCTAATCCAATTTTCATAATAATAATAAAGAGATTACTTCAAATTCTCCCTCAAAAAAGATAACTTCAAATTTAAAAAAAAAACTATGACTAAAGATAATCACAACAAACTATCACGAAAGATAATCACAAACTTTCAAAAACACTATATATAACCATCCTAGTTTCACTCTTTTTCTACGCTCACACTTTCCATTCCTCTTTCTCTCTCTTTAAAATCCTCCCTCTCTCTCTCTCTCTCTGTTTGGTTGCATTCTGTTCAGAAAATGGTGAACCAATCGGTAATCCGTAACGTTGTTGGTATCATAGGTTTGTTAATCACTTCTCTTCTCTTTTTAGTTTCGTTTTTCTCATAATCGATTCATCATGCACTCATGCATGCATATTTTTTATTTTTTTTTTAACTTACGATTGATTTTAGCTTTTTATGATAATCGATTAATCATGCATGCAGGCATAACGAATAATTTAAACTTTTTCATGTTAATCTAATTTCAGAAGTGATTAATCAGTTTTGATTTTAGGTTTTTCTGATAATCGATTAATCATGTTTGTGAATGCAGGGAATGTTATCTCGTTTGGATTGTTCTTCTCACCAGCGTAATTCAACTCTCTCTTTCTCTGTTAATTATTGTACTCTATTAGTATATCAGATATATCTAGATCAACGATGAGTTTGACTGTGATTTCAGTTATATTTTTACTTGAATTGTGCAGTCCAACTTTCTATAAGATTATAAAGAAGAAGGATGTGGAGGAGTTCAAGCCTGATCCATACTTGGCAACATTGTTGAATTGTGCTTTTTGGGTGTTTTATGGAATGCCTTTTGTGCACCCAAACAGCCTTTTGGTCGTCACCATCAATGGTGTTGGACTTGTTTTCGAGGTTGTCTATCTTACCATCTTTTTCATATATGCCAACAAGAAAGGAAGGGTACGTATGCTTTCACTCTATCATTATGCTACTCATTTATCTTACTAATAGCTTTCACCTAATTAGTTTACATAAGTCTTATGTTTACTAATAACTTTTTTTCTTTCTAATTTCAGAAGTATATGGGGTTTTGGCTTCTCGGTGAGGCCATTTTCTTTGCTCTTGTTGTTGCTGGTACAATGCTCTTTGCACATAGCACTACCAAAAGGTCTTTACCTGTTGGTATTATTTGTGATATCTTCAACATATTGATGTATGCTTCTCCTCTTACGATCATGGTAAGTAACTTCTATTGATGTATACTGTATTTTATAAAGCATTTTCTCTAAACTTGTTACATATGATCAACAGGCAACCGTTATAAGAACCAAGAGTGTGAAATACATGCCATTCTGGCTCTCTCTTACCAACTTCCTCAATGGACTTTGCTGGACAACATATGCTCTGCTCCATCCCTTTGACATTTATGTTCTGGTAATTGATTTAATACATATTCCTATAGTATTGTTGTGACTTGTGAGTTAATAATTGGATGAAAGATTTATACTTAAACCCATATTAATTAATATACATTTTTACTGACTATTGCAGATCAGCAATGGTATTGGAGTAATCTCTGGAACTGTTCAGCTCATACTATATGGCTATTACTGGTGCAGGGGAGACAATCAGATTGGTGATGATGATAAGGGTGGTCCAGTTCCAGTTGTGACTGCAGTCTGATCTGATTATGGCACTTCTTTTTTTCAAATTTCAAATTAGGATGACATTACAAATTTGATTAGAGATTTTTTCTAGGTGATTTCTTTTACAATATGCATGTTAGACATGCATATAATTGAGAAGGATTGGCTATTCTTTACTTTTCCAGTTTCATTGAATTTATAAATAATTTTTCAGAACCATGATTCCCATTTTTTAGATATATTTTTTTTGAAAGAATATGCATATTATATCCCAAGCAACTTCTTATAAGCATATTATATATTGATAAACAATCTCATATTACAAGGTTTTGTTGGATATAACTAACAACCAATTATTTTTGAGAGGAAACATCCAATTATGTGATACCACTTCATTTTAAATTAATCCAGTATGTTTGGAAAGTAAAGTTATTTGAAGAGTGCGAAGTATTAAATGGTTGCTTCTCACATTCAGAATTCAGACGTTGATTTGTCTTATTAGGTTTCTAATTCTTATTCAATTTCCTTTTGGTCAGATATCCACCGTTTGTAGGAGTATTGAGTATTTTGATACATCCTTCTCGTTTGATAAATATAATCACCAATTAATTTTGTCTTGCCAACCATTTAAACATTATCCCCTTTATAGTATAAAAACTCAATTATTTATTTTTTTGTAAACATTAATTTATTTGTATAAGTTATGCATGGCCGGAGTTTGAACCTTGAATATTCTATTCATTCACTTTAAAAAGATGAATTTCTAATCATTACGCTATTTGACAAAAAAAAAACATTATAGAGTACATACCATAAAATTCAACACCAATCCATTCAAAAAAAAATGAATTCAAACATCGCAAAAGTCCTTTCATAAAAATGAATTCAAATATCGCAATAAGACGAGAATCAAACATCGCACCAAGACAACAAACAACGGAACTTATTTTTAAATACCTAAAACATCCAACCCCGTGAGAACCACAAAATGCATAGTACTTTGGGAGCCCAATACATAATCCTTCATTCGTGATACATGTAACTGCTTCATTAGTGTTGCAACCACTTTCTGCGTCATAGAAGGAGTCAGAGCCGTCGTCGGATATCCATATTGAGCTATTAATCATGACATAGTTAAGTCATAGAAGGAGTCAGAACCATCGTCACATATCCATATTTAGCTATTAATGACGACATAGTTAAATACGATGAAAACGAGAAATTCCATGAACGTAAACATAAAGGAAAATGGAACAATAGAGATGCACTATAAATGTTGCTAAAGGACCCAAAACTAAGCCAAAAACGCCTACCTAAAGAAGAAGAACAAATAATAACTTCTACTTACTTGCCACACAAGAAAATATCCAACTTGCCACCACAAAAACCAAGCTCGACGAGGAAAAAGAGACAGAAAATACAAGCCCAACACAGATACACACACCCCTTTGTTTTTTGTGTTAACCCTCTCTTTTCCAGGGGAATGGGTCTCTATTAATCCGAAGTTTGGTCGTGTGGTAAGTATAGTATGATCAAGAATTGTTCCACCCATATTTCCGTCTCGGGCCATCCCAAATAATTTGTCATTTAGTGAAGCTCATTAATCACTTGAACTTAATTGTTTGTTTACCGATACACCAATTTGAATCGTAGATAATGACCCCACCTATATCCAACTATTAATTATATTTATCACCCCATTTAGTGCCACGAAGCTCTTTCATGAATACAAGTATGAAAAATAGTTGTAACTTGCAACTCTAATCCTTTATTTAAATCAACAACAGATAAAATGACAAACAAAACAAACTCATTAAATTCATTCACTTGGATATTCATAATAGCCTTAGAAACTTTGGGTCCGTTCGCGAAGGTGTGTGTTTTAGTTTATACGCTCAAATTCATCGTAACCTTGTTAAAATCTGGGAAACAAATTTGGGAAACAAGTTTTAAATGGGAAACTCCCAGGTATGGTTAGTGGCTTACTGAAATTGAAGAAGAAATTAAATTGAAAACAATGGGGTTTGAGTATTATAGCAACCAAGACGTGAAGAAAGAAAGAAAGAAAGGGTATGAATTGTGGAGTTAAGGTATCGAGAAATAATGGATTAGAACTTTGGAAATGAGAGAGAGTTTTATTTTGAAAAATGTTGATTTTGGGCATGTTAGTGTACCACATTTTTGTTTGTTTCGATAATAATAGGATTTGAGCTTTTATTTCGGTTTTCGGATGGTTACAGTTATGATGGAGTCAATGATTTTGGATTTGAGCTGAAATGATGAAGGAGGGTATTTATGATGATTGATGAAGATGACGAAGCTGAAGTTGTTGAAGATAATAAAGAGACTAGTGTGAAAAATATTATTTGAACAAAATTAAGGTTAAAATACCTTATACTCCATATTTTAAAATTGTATTAAGATTGATGTAAGGTATTGGAAGTAAAGAAGTGCCTAAAATATATATTTTTCCAATAATCACTCTATCGTTTACCCTCTTATTTGCTTGCATAATATAATTTTAATTTCAAAACTAATTAAAGTTTTTTTTTTGAGCAAAAAACTAATTAAAGTTATTTAACTGGTCAAAGTGTTAATATTAATAAGTTAAATATATCTTTTTACTCTATCTTGCTTTGATTTAAACTTAATCCCCTTCAACCAGTTATTTGGAACATGGTTTTTTTTAAGAAGAAATTTTTAGAACATGATTGAAACACAAAAAGCTTGTATATTAATAGAAACACAAATCTGTAAAAAATAAAAAATAAAAATAGATACAGTAAGAATAAGCTTGAAGTCTCTCGGAAAAAAGTAAGTACAAAATAAATAATAACAAAATCCATTTACAATTAAAAAATAAATAAATAAGTTCATAAATTGATACCAAAAAAGGGGTACCAACTTGGAATGGATTCTATGACATAATTGAGGTTTTCTCTTCCCATCCCTCTCCAACAAGTCGGCCCAAGTTTTCTCTCTAGGTTTTCTCTTTCAGTTACTTCATTGAGGGGTGGTTTTGGGTCCATTATTAACCTGAAATCACTCATCTTCATCTTTTTCTCTCTATTTCAATCTAAATAAGTTATTTTCACATAGATCTAGGTTTTTTCTTTGTGATTTCATCATCTAAGTGTGGTGGTTTGTTGCTCATCGTCTTGTGCGGCGTTGTTTGGTTTCCCGTCTTCTTGCAGTGTTCATTTGAATCATATTAAAAGATCGATTATTCAATCAAAGATTTGGGCGTCAATGTTACAGATCCGGAGGCCGTGGATATTCCGGTCACTTTAATTTTATCATATATTTTTGTAGGCATTATGCCGTTATATGCTATTAACTTGGATAATGTGAATTTGTTCGCAGATTCATCATTTACGTTTTTAGCGGTGTTGAATGATGTAATCTCTCGATTTGAATGAACGAATATCATTTTGTTTTTGTCAAAAAAAAAACTTGGAATGAATTCTCTCAAGTGAAATTCTTTCTATTGTTATATCTACACCTTTAAATATGAGAGAGAAAATGATATATTAAATTATGAAGAAAAAGAGGATATGGAGTGTGTAGTTGAGATGTAACAATTGAGAAAAATACAATTGATATTCTCGTATCAACTCATCGCTTGAGAATTTCAACTCATCGCTTTCAACTATATCAACTCAACTTTTTGCAGTCCATACAAACCCCAAAAAAATAATACAAACCATAAATGAAATCACTTCATTGTTCTAAATTTTTGTCAAACACTCAAAGCTTTTTTATAAGGCTTTTACTGATTATAATTCAATCTTCTTTTTTTGTCCAACATTAAGCTACCATCTACATAGCTATCGTCCTTTCAAAAAAAAAATATCTACATAGCTATCGTTTTGCATTTGATCTATCTAGCATTATCCAAAATTATTCATAAGAAATTCTTTTTCCTCTTCATTCCATTTTGTTTTTTGGGTCTAGTCTTCATTCCATGTTTCAAAATATGAGAATTGAGAACAAATTATACATTTCATATTTATGATATTTTTAAAGATGTCTTATGCAAAATTGTCGTCCAAAAATCAATTATTATTTAGATATTAAGGTGATGTATAAGAAGTGTATTATGTTGATGGTACCTTCGTCTCATTTTTATTTATTGTTCATCTTTAAACCGCGCACATCAACCATGCAACCTATCCTACGTAAGCCACCTTTCATCTTTCTCAAGGAATACGAATAGCCACCGAGAAACACAGGAGAAGAAATATGTGAAGAAATAAAATTTGAAAATGCAAAAATAGAAGAAAACTCATACTACAATACTACTAACCTTAAATTGAGATGCTCTAAAAAATGAAGAGCCTCCAAAGAAAGAGAATGGCATAATATATGAGAGGTGAGAGTGTGAAAGAAGGATTTGAAAGTTCGGTCAAAAATTAAAAAAGGTTTGGAAAGGTGACAAATAAATGAAGGGTTTTTCTTTCACGTGTAAATTTGAACATGTTAAGAAATTTAAAATAGTTAGTTTATCATCTTGAAACTTGTGTATTTTATGTTAAAATATAACTTTTTAATAAATAATTAGTTGTTTTCAATGAAAAATTACTATTTTTATTGCCTTAATTACATCAGATAGGGGTTTGATTCCCCACAATGGGCAGTGACTCTTGAGAATACTCATACTCAAGGAAATTAGAAGTAAAATTTGACAAGATAATATTTTGTGTACTAGATATTATGAGAGATTGCATGACAAACTTGGATAAATTAAGATATCATGTAGAAAGACGAATCTTGAACGCTTAGTTGTTAATAGTTAAGAACTACATGGCAAACTTGGATTAATCAAGAAATCCAATGAAAAGGCAAATCATGAGTACTTAGTAAACAAAAGAGTTTAAGGCTAAAGTATGTATTATTATGTTCTATGGTCATAATCTTCCAGAGTTATAATTAACAGTTATTTTTATATTTTGCATACTATGTTTTATCGTGAGTTTGGGAACTCACCGACATCAACGATATTTAAGCACTAGGATGGTGAAGAAGAGGGAATTAAGGTTTTAATTCTAATCTTAAATTTAAATTTAAATTTTGTGGAAACAATTCTCGAAATTTTTAAAATGTTTTTTTTTATTTTTTAAATAGGGTTGTTTTTCTAAAATAAATTTGATTCGAAATGAAAAAAAAATTAAGACGCGTTGAATTTAAAAATGAACTAGACCATTGACCCGTGCTGATGTACAGGTCATATCGATAGTAATAATGGACAAAGAAATATGAAATAATATAAGAATGCAATGATATAGTTCATTTTATAGTGACACTCTAACTTTTAATCTATGTTCGTGACACTCTAACTTTAATCCCAACTTGTGATTAAGAAGTCCCAAAGTAATAAGTGTATTGAGAAATTTAAGAGCATGAACAACACCCGCTTGAGAAATCCGGGAGTATGAACCTCATCCACGTTTTATAACTTTATATAGTATTTTAATATTACTTTACGTTAGTATGATTTGAATTAAAAAACCTTTTAAAAAAATAAAAGAGTCCTTAATTTGCAAGATAGCTTGAAACATTAGAATAAAATTAAAATAGACTTTTGACCCGTCGCACGGGTTTATTAGAACACAAAAAAACTTAATATAGATGCATTGTTAATATTAAAATCATCTTAATATGTCTTTCAAGACATTTACAAAAAAAGAAAGATATTTTTATATGATTACCATTTTTAGAAAAAACAAATTTTTGAAATTGAAATAGTATATGATAAGTTCACTAATTCAAACTTATATTCAAAAGTAATGTGGAAGCTAAAAGTTTACAATTAAAATATACAAAAAACCATATACTTTCTACATAAGCTTTTACAATGCATAATCTGAAACAACTTTAAAATACACAACTTCATTATTTTTCATTCTAGTTGTGCACCCAACTAAATAATAATTGCTTGTGTGAGCTTATTTGTCTTGTAAAATACGAATCTGCGTCAGTGGCCAAATGAATAGTAACATGTCAGAGATGAATAATTTTTTCTTCCAATAATCTCCAAGCATCACTCTTTTCCTTTCTATCTCATGATGCTTAAGCAATACACCTCAAAGAAACAACTCGATTCAATCACTGGTTCGTTTACTTTTGTCCACATCATCAATTCAATCCTGCATATACAGCTTTGAATTAATACAAAAAACATCAAAGTTGGAGGATAAAATATTTTAGTTACTAAAATAGCATGAGAATATGCAAGCCTAAAATTCATCAATCAAACAAAAATGTTGCATTATATATGAACCAAGAAAGTAAAAAAGATATTTCTCGTAAAAACGTATACATATATGTGTGTGAGATTTGAGTTGTGTTTGTGTCCCACTGATATCATTAGCAATAGAAAATAAACCAACGATTAGAAGTAAGGTTGGAGTTGAGAAGTTTCAACATGTTATTTCTATAGACCACCATATTCATCATCATTTGTTGGCACTATTATAATGAAAAGGAAAATAAAATTAATTAAGAAATGATTACACGAATAACAATTAAAGCACCTGCATCATCTTCATTCTTGAATGCCATTAGGAGTTTTGAAGAGATGAGGCAAACGGTGCTCACTTCTTAATATGAAAATTGCTCTTTTCACTTTTGAAATTGCTCTTTTAGTTGAATTTGCATACCTTTTAGTTGATCAAATTGAAGCATGTATTCCACCCTTCCAATCTAATGTTCATGTGATTTTGTAGCAGTATAGATGAATTATATATACAAAAGAAGGATTTCTACAACACTTGATAATCAAAATAAAAAAGGATCTCAAAGAGGACGTCGAACATGAAAGAGTAGTAAGAGATCAATATAAAATATATAATAGCGTAGTTATTATTTCAATTACCATTTTGTAATAATAAAACGAAACTAAAGACCGCTTTTGTGGCCCTGGTTGTAGTAAGAGACTTGTTGATACTTATTTAAAATTAATTAAGTGGTCATATTCTTGTGAATAAAAATTATCTGCTGAATTTAGACTAGTGAATGAAATAATTTCTTAAACACACATGTAATAGGAGAAGTAGTTCAAGCTAAAAAAACATAGAGAAAAGGTGATTAAATAAAACTAAATGCCAGAAAACATAAGGAAACAACTCGCTCAAAAATTGGATCCAAGCCACTCCAGGCAATGACAGTTGCATAAACCGTCAACGCTAGACCAATACCGAGAACCACCAAGAGAATACTATATAAATTGTCAGTGATTAAATTAAATAGAATAATGTCATCCGAAAACAAAACTGACACAACAGTCCAAGCATATTCATACCGACCAGGACACTAAACCAAGTCACATAACACGAAATCAATGCAGAAGAACACTACTTATTTAAATAATACAAACTGATGCAGCACTGAATAGAATCAAAAGCTGAATAAATAGTGGTAGCAACTTAACCTTCACTTATTCCACTTTTAATAGAGTTCTCAATGTGGTGAACATCATGGGTAAACTGTGTGAAAGAAGAAGGGGCAGTATGTGTATTAGTAAAGCATAGAAAAATCATGAAAAATTTAAAAGCTAAATTTAGATTCTCATAAAAGAAAAATGATACACTTGCATGCAAATTTTTATACAATTGTCTTAAATTGAATTGTTCATCAAATTTAGTTATTTACATACTACACAAACCATCGTTACAATAAATTGATATTCAAACCATCCCTACAATAACTTGATATTCATTAGGAATAAATTTATAAAAATAAAAAAATTATAAACATTGCATTGCATTTGTCCTACGTACAAATAGTTAAATTGTAGTTAAGTAAACAACTTTACCTTTAAAATGAATCACTAATGAGCATATATATCTGCAAATGAAACCTGGAATGGTGAGTGAAATGGAACGGTGACCAAGTGAAACCAAAGGGATTATTAAGAAAACTGCACATGGCCCAACACCAATTGCAAATGACTGCAAATGAAACCAAACTGAATCAAAAGCTGAATAGAATCAAAACTGACAAATCAAAAGCTGAATAGAATCAAAACTGACAAATTAAAAGCTGAAATTTGCAATAGAATCATCAACCAAAATCAAAATGGAATTGAAATAGTATAACATACAATGGAATTGTCATTTAAATTGTAAATCAAAATCGATATCAAATTGAGAAAGAAAAAATTGAGTTGGAAAGGATTTTGATTTGTTTTTCATATAAATAGGATAATTAGTTTAAGTTGGAGGGAAATGTATCACAAAAATAGGAAACGATTTTGATATTTAGTTTGGATATGATTTTGTTTTGTATTTTAATAAAAGGAAATAATAGGATCGATCTGTTGTTTTTTTGTTATGGATAAGAATAGGAGGATCTGTTTATTTTGCGATCTGTTTAGTAAAATTAAGCAGAAAAATTAGGAGTGATTTGCTTATTTTGATGGAGCGATTTGCTTATTTTGATTTCCATAACAATTAATATTTTGTTTAAATTAAATAGGGTTCAAATAGTAAAATTAAGCAGAGAAATTAGGGTAAATCTAGGGAAAATATTGCTTCCGGATTAACTTTAAGTAATAAGAGATTTGTTTTGTTTTAAATAAAAATAGAATAATTAGATTGGAAAGGATTTTGATTTGTTTTTCATAAAAATAGGATAATTAGTTTAGGTTGGAGGGAAATGTATCACAAAAATAGGAAACGATTTTGATATTTAGTTTGATATGATTTTGTTTTGTTTTTTAATAAAAGGAAATAATAGGAGCAATCTGTTGATCTGTTTAGTAAAATTAAGCAGAAAAATTAGGAGTGATTTGTTTATTTTGATGGAGCGATTTGTTTATTTTGATTTCCATAACAATTAATATTTTGTTTAAATTAAATAGAGTTAATATAGTAAAATTAAGCAGAGATTAAGGTAAATCTAGGGCAAAATATTGCTTACGGGTTATTTTAAGTGATAAGAGATTTGACAGTTGGGACCCACATTTATATAAGAACTATATAACACTCACTTGTTTCATTCTTCTTCTTCGCCACGTTTTCTTTCTGTTTTCTTCTCTTTCACTCTCTCTCTAAAATCTCTCTCTTTCTCTCTCTAGAAAAGATGGTGAACCAATCAGTAATTCGTAACGTTGTTGGAATTATAGGTTTGTTAATCACTTCATCTTCTTCTCTCTTTGATTTAGCGTTAATTTGATCATTTTCAGAAATTTTTTAGTTTAGTTGAAGTTGATTTTAGCTTTTTTTTTCATAATCGATTAATCATGCATGCATGCATGTATGAAGAATAATGATTATAACTTTTTCAGTTAATCGATTCCAGAAGTTTCTTAATTCAGTTACGGTTGATTTTAGCTTATTCTAATGGATGTTATGTGTTTGGATGCAGGGAATTTTATCTCCTTCGGACTGTTCTTCTCACCAGCGTAATCAAACTTTCTCTTTATCTTATAATAATCACTCTGTTTTGAACTTTTATGATTCATGCATTTTGTGATAGTGATATAGTGTACTTGACACCGACACCACACGACACTGACACTAACATGGACATGTCGACACCGATAAAATTTGGAGAAAATACATAATTTGATAGTCCCTAAATAACTACATACATTCTTTAAGAACTATAAACTATGAACACTCTAAACAGTTTTTAGAAATTTTATTACATTTTGCCTAATTGGATACATAATAATATTTATAGCATTATTCTTAATGCATGTTTAAGCTATCATAATGTAGAATTTCATTTAAAAATTAAAATATCAGAAAAATATATGAACTTCTAAAACTATTGTGCATCTACATTTTCTTAATGAAAAATTTGTGTTTCTGCATGACAGATATAGAGTGTGTATAAGTTCAAAAATAAATAAAACTAAGTTTTGGTTTTCAATTTTTCTGTCACAGTTTTTATTTGTAAAGTGTTTTTTGGCATTGGACATTTTAATTTAATAAGGATAATGTGTTAACTATAGATTAATTATTTGATAACGAATTGCAGTCCAGCTTTCTATGGAATTATAAAGAAGAAGGATGTGGAGAAGGTCAATCCAGATCCATACTTAGCAACATTGATGAATTGTGCTTTTTGGGTGTTTTATGGAATGCCTTTTGTGCACCCAAACAGCACTCTAGTTCTCTCTATCAATAGTGTTGGAATTCTCTTTGAGGTTGTCTATCTTACCATCTTTTTTATCTATGCCACCAAAAGTGGACGGGTAAGTGTACATTCTTTCCCCTCTAGTTACATCATTGACTGATTCACTGTGATTATAGTATTCATGAATTCATGAAATTTTGCTGATTTTATTAGTAGATATCAAATATATGTAATCTTACTAATATGTTTTATAAATGTTCTGTTTTTTTCCTTTTATGTCCAAACTATTCATTGAGTTATTAGAGAATATCACTTTCAGTGATAACAGATTTTTTTATTACCTAATGTTTGGTTAATTTGAAATCCCTACGAAAACCAAGTTGCTAATCGAATGGTTAAGACGCTTCTTGTTAATGTAAACCAGTCCTGTTATGCTACTAACTATTCTAAATTTTTGTCTAATTTCAGAAGAAGTTGCTGATTGATCTTCTCATTGAGGCTGTTTTCTTTGCTGCCTATGTTATGATAACAATGTTGACACTACCGAAAGGTCTTTTATTGTTGGTATGAAATGTGATATTAACATGTTGATGATGTGTGTCTCTCATCTTACCACCATGGTAAGTAACTTCTATTCCATTAGTTTATATTCAGATCATATTATATTTGATAAAATATTTTCACTAAACTCAATTTGATATTTTGTTACATATAATGAACAGGCAAAGGTTATAAAGACTAAGAGTATGAAATACATCCCATTTTGGTTCTTTCTGACTAACTTCCTCAATGGACTTTACTGGACTACATATGCTCTACTCCACCCCTTTGACGTCTATGTCCTGGTAATTTATCTAATATATATATTCCTATATATTGTAGTTCAATTGGATGAAAGATTTATACTTAACTCAACCCATGTTAATTAATATACATTTGTACTGAATATTGCAGATCAGCAATGCTATTGGAGCAATCTCTGGAGCTGTTCAGCTCATACTCTTTGCTTATTACTGGTGCAAGGAAAAAAATCAAGATTGCAAATCAGATTGATGATGCTAATCATGTTCAAAATCTAGTACTTGTTTGTTTTATTATCAAGGTGATTTCTTTTATAATATGCATGTAAGACATGCATATAATTGAGAATGATTGGTCTGTTTTCCAGTTTCATTGAATTTGTAGATAATTTCTGAGAACCATGATTCCCATTTTTTAGATATATATCCCAAGCAACTTTCTTATAAGCATGTTATATATTGTTCAACAATTTCATGTTACAAGGTTTTGTTTGATATAGCAACTAGCATCCAATTATTTTTGAGAGGAAACATCCAATTATTTGACACCACCTCATTTTAAATTAATGTAGCATGTTTCCTTGATAGAAAGTAAAGTTATTTGAAGAGTGAAAGGTATTAAATTACCTCTATCATTATGAATTCGAACAATGATTTGTCGTATTTTAGGACTCTAAACCTTATTCAATTTTCTTTTGGTCCGATATACTTTTTTTAGGAGTATTGAGTTGATACACCCTTATGGTATGTTTATATAATCACCAATTAATTTTGTTTCCCTTTATATATTGTATAAAAAAAACTTGATTTTGTAAGGAATTATTTAATTTGTTAAATAATGATTAAATAACGAACAAAGTTAAGTAAATGATAAAATTAATCAAAAGTTGATATCTCCTGTGTGTGTAGATAAAGTTTTGGTAGCGACATAATCAACCCTTTTTTTTTCCCTTACAAATAATCATTAGTAATCTCCTTACAAATAATCATCAGTTCTCTTTTTTAGAGAAGAAAGAAAATCCCTAGAGCTTTTATAAGAATAAATTTCAAAATGAATTGGTAAACCTTACCATCAGTTAGTTGGGACGATGTAGTATTGAAGGGCTCCACTCGTTCACTTTAAGGATGAATGTATAGATATTGAGTTATTTGACCCCAAAAAAAATGTTGTTATACATTGTTTTCTTAGGAACGCCTCTTAATCATAAGCAGTTTTTTCTCTCTTTTCAGAAGCAAATTACTTTTACTCTACGTCACCCAGGCACGGATCTAGTGTGGGGGCAACGGGTCAAGCGACCCCACTTGTCTCCACATATATATTATATTTTTAACCCAAAATTAGATATATATCTAGTTTGACCCCTATTGTTTTCACATAGTCTATTTATTACACTATAAAAAATTACAAAACTAAGAAGAATCCTAATGAATGTTCTAAGAACACTAATTAATAAATCAAAAGAAATAGTTTTTTTATAAAAACTTTTTATAATTATTATATCGATACAAATAATGCTTATTTTTAAGATAAAATTTTCTTTTATGAAATCTTTAACCAATTATCTCAGAGCATATCGTCGACAAGACTATACAACTACTATTATAATATAAACTATTCTTATATTTGTTGAAAAAGGTTGTGACTGACGTTTCGTTGACGTTGCGTTGGTGGTGAAAAAATAATTAATTACGGTTATATTTTTTATACTCTGCTAGAAATGGACAAATATTTTTTTTTTAAAAAATCAACATTTTAGGACAATTATAAATATAACTTGTATAACTTTCGTAAGCTTACGCGTTTATAAAATTTTATATAAATTTGTATGATATACCTTGACCCCACTTATTAAATTTTTTAGATCTGTCACTCATGTAACGCCCTAGATGTTTTTATTTATTTTATTAAATATAGAGTTTATTTAATTGAATTATTTTATTTATGTGATTTGTTGATGTTTATTTAAATGAATTTATTTGTTATCAATAAGAATAAGGGTAGGAATTAGAATAATTAGAATTAAGGGCTGAAAATAGAATTAGAAGGAATAGAGGAATTAAGTGGAATTAATAGGAATTAAATAAGGAAGTGGGAGGTTAAGAAATAGAAGTCAGAGAAAAGAAACCACTTTCACGTGAAATAGAAAAGAAGGGTTTTTGGAGAAAAAGAGGAGAACCAAGGGAGAAGAGAATCAAGAGAAGCTTAGGATTATTGTCATTCATCTGAAACCCAAGGTAAGGGTGGGAAACTTATTCTCTAATCATAAGTTTATAATTCTGAAATTTGAACTAACATGTGAAATGGGTAGATTAGGGTTA
>Ga0228711_1002258_pt1 | contig 29450 bp, 13 predicted proteins | sample MedpolnodulmetaG_2_FD_177996 | JGI IMG/M metagenome (GOLD analysis project Ga0228711, IMG submission 177996) | Root nodule microbial communities from Medicago polymorpha collected in Santa Monica, California, United States - brown nodules | ecosystem: Host-associated > Plants > Roots > Nodule... | reverse complement strand
TTCAATGTGATAGGAAGAAATATGATTTACATTGATTGCAACTGAGTGAAGTTAACACGGTTTGTTGGTATGATTCTTATGGAAAATTGCAAAGTTTAGAATAAAATTTAAGTGGAGTGCAAAAGAGAAAATAAGAGAACCAAAATTGTGTTCTGTCTTATATAAATGTCGTGTCTTATATAATAACTACGGCAAAACACCGCAATTTCTGTAACATGCCGTTTTGAAGTTATATCCCTAATGAATCCGGATTATATCTACCGGATCATGTAATTGAGTATCCCGTAGTTATCTTCCTAACTGGTTCGGTATATATCTACCATATGTTGTATGAAAGGGTAAATTCGGTATTTTAGGGGACCTTTGGAGATTTTAGGGGGGCTTAAAAAGCAATGTTCCCTTTTTTAGTAAACGAAATCCCAAGAAAATTTATAAAAATAGAAACACCACGAAATTATTAATATATGTTTGGAAATTATTAATATATCTCATTGGCAGTTAACTGTCGATGAATTTTAACCGACGATAGTTAATTATCGATAGAATTTGAGATTAAATTTGTCGTTTCATGGTATTTCTTAACATTATGTGAAGTGTGAAAGACAATTTTCATAAAAATATTACCCCGAGCCCCTACAGTCATACCCAAACCTTAACAAACCATAAAAAATATCAATATTAGTCTTTTTAAATCACACTCATATATCCTCCATAAAATAACGTTTTTGGATTTGAATGTATGTTTGGAAAACTCTGAGACAAGTTTTTGCGGGAGTTAATTACCATACCGAAGGACTTAAGGCAAGTTTTTTTGGGCTAACAACGATGGTCACATCCACCACAATTAGGCTGTGGCAAATTAGACTTTTTATTAATTAAAAATGTAATATTTTTATACTTGTAAGCTTAGTGAGGTCTGAGTATGAAAGTTGAAAGTTCTGGATTTGAATTGAATTTGAGTTTAGAAAGAAATAAAAAGAAAAACTTTAACAATCTTAGTGATTGAGAACTAAAAAAATATATATAAAAAATTGTTGGGCCCTTGATTCAACATCATGGTATTAATAATCAAATTGTCGAAGGTTTTATGCTTGCTAGAGAAGGAAGGGTCCCTTGTATTGCTTAGAACCCGATAGCACAAAATTGATTTAAGCTAAAAATAACGGACAATTGATAAGTTATTTGATATTTTATAGTTGATGATTAATAACTTATAATTTATAACTCATAATTGATGGTTGATGACTTATAACTAATAAGTTAGTTGAAATATTTAGTAAAATTAACGGTTTAACTATTTGATAAATTTATATCCATCAATATTTAAGTATTATAATTTCATAATTTAAATTTATGAATTGAATATTATCTTTTATATATTATTATTAAATTTTTGGTATTCTCCATGGCTTTACAGAGATTCCTTCGGTGGTCATGTTAACTATGTAGCTAAGTGATTAAAGATGTTTATTTTGATGATTATTGGCAAATTGAATTTGCTTATCACTCCTATTCTTGATGCTTTGACAGCTGAGATCAACACCAAGAACCCGCAATTCGATGAAGAGGTTCCAGATTTGTTTACTTGGGCTGCAAATCGTGATGGCATTTACACGGCTAGTTATGGATACAAATGGATTTGGAAAATTATAGCAATGAGAATATCAAATTTTTCATTTGGTGTATATGTCATCAGTTGATCCCCACCTTTTCTATACTCCATCATATACGTATGGCTCCCTCTAACCATTGTGCTCGATATTTACGGTATGAGTAAACTACTTAACATTGCTTACAGGACTGCAACTTTGCATCCAAGATTTGGCATTCTCTCGGCTTTACATGCATTTCTTTTCTTAAGTAGATGTTGTTGCTTGGATCAAATATAATGGGATTGGCCTTCATTCCTCTCTCTATTTTATTTTAAACTATAATAAGTTATAAAAGGTAAAAGTGAATTTTAAATAAAATAATAACGTAAAATTAGAAGAAATATTGATAGGTTATAAATTATAAGTTCATTAAAATAGCATTTGAGAAATAAGTTAAAAGTTCATGGTAAAAGAACAATTACCAAACATGTCTTTAGAGTTATGACTTTATGAGCAGACCTGAACTAGACTTGGTGTGGCAAGTGCCACACCAGCCCAGACCCAATTTCTATTTTTTATTTTTAGCTAAATGTTATATTATATAAATCATTCCTTGTAAATACTCCCTCCATCCCATAATAGATGACATATTTGACAATATGCATTATTGATCTAACATATTTTGACAATATATTTCTACTAATATACAAAGATAAATAATATCATATAAAATGTTATTAGATTTGTCTCGATGAATACTTTTAAAATATTAAATTTTCATAATTTTTCCTAATCGAGAATTAAAGATAAAAAAATATGTATTTGTATGTGTGACAGAGTCAACTGTGTCACTTAATATGGAATGGAGGGAGTAATTCACATATGTATGGTGTAGTCCAGTGGTAAAGGTGCACACCATTTAGGTGATGAACTTGAGTTTGATCCTTGTTTTACCCATTTTAACTTTTCAACTATATTATTTTAACTAAAAATACACAATACAGATGTTGAATCAGGGTTACTGACGTAATATGTACCACTATGCCTATAACTTTTTATGAATAACTATTTTCATAATGACTTGATCGTTGTTTCTTAGATTGGAGGGTAACTCTCAATTGACTTATTTCAGGTATTAAGCACTTTGATGTGCCTATAGAGTAGTCATATAAAATAAGTCCTTAAGTACTTGGTCATTGAAGCCATCGGGTAGTAATTTATAATTGGGTTAAAGAAATTGAAATATCAACAATCATATAACTTTCACTAAATTTAATTATCAACAAAATATCGACACGCATGCATGTATGTGGTACATATTCAAATCTTTGACAACACACGGTAATCAACAATTCAAATGTTTTTTAGTGAGAAAAGAGTGATTAATATTTTATAGGTCATCTTAACTTATGTCATTAGAACACATGTTAAATATTCTATAAATAGTTAGTGTTTATTGAAAAAAATTAGTTTTCAATTTTAAAAAAAATAAATTGGCATAAATTAGTTTTCAATTTTGATACACTCGCACTTCAATTTGTATATTCATAAACACCTTTGGTGGCTTCCGTATCCCTTTTCCCAGCCAATCCAAACAAATTATTGCTTTGATGTAGCCACAGCCTCTAGTGGTACATTTTCCTCCTTACCGTTGTATCCTTAGAGGATGTTTCAACATGTCTTTATTTTTGACCGGCCCTGGTCTTGGGTTTCAACATCGGCGAGAGATTTTCATGTCTTTATTTCTTTTGTCTTGGGCAGGGTTCTTTCTACGAATTTGGAGGTTCAACTCTGTAAGTGAAAAGAGACTCATAATAAAATAAAAACGTATTTTTTTTTTAAAAGAACAATGTTCTATTTAAATTTTTTAAAAAATAAATACAAGGTGTCGTATATATGTGATACACCCAAATGTGAAAATCATTTCCGTATACATAAGGAACCCCAAACTACCCTAAAAGAAAAACCCCACCTAAAACCAAAAGCAAAAAGACCCAATTCTAATAGGCCTAAAATAAGACAATATAAGAGGAAAAGGAAATCAACTCGGGGAAGAAGAAAAGGAAATGAAACGTGTGGTATCAGAGAGAAACAGAATAAGGATTTTTTTTAAGTGGGGTAGTACTACTGAGCTATAATTTTTTTTAGGCTCATACCTTAAAGAGACCTAGTTCTATTGAGTTCACTGCACACCCCAGGGTCCGCCCCTAGTCTTGGGTTTCACCACAATATTCAAACGGATTTGGGATTGGATCTGCGTTTGACTATGATTTAGATGCCATCACTTTTGTCCGGTAGAAGTGCGATTTGGGTTGATTTTTGTCTTGTTACAATGGAGCATTTTTTCATATATATTTCGCCGTAATTGTTTGGGATGTCCATTTCTATGTAATTCCTGATTTGGTTCAAGTTTCGGTTTCCTTGTGAAACTGATTGACTTGAAAGAATAATTTATGCTTGTTGCGGTTCTTCGCATGAAGTTTATGGTACATGGATCCATTACTCTGTTGTTGGTACATAGATCCATTACTGTGTTGTTGGTACATGGATCATATATCATCTTGTATTGAGATTGTTATTATTAATGAAATGAGTTAAGTTTGTTTCTGTCAAAAAAATAATATTATAATTATTAAAAACATTTTTTTTTGGTCTAGATTAAAAACATATTTAACTTTTGATTAATTATATAATAAGTGATTGATGTTTTTTATCTTATTTTTACCAATTAATGTTACTTACTTCCGATTTATTACTGATAGTATGTAACGTAAATACATAAAAATATTTTTTAAAAATTCTTTCGTTTTACTAATAAATGGATAAAATTTCATTGGTTGATTCATTTCATAAAAAGTTGTTTGATAGGTATTTATATTTATATTTTCTTTATTTTTTATTTCGTAATTTTCATTGATGATAATGAAATACTTATTTAACTTATTTTTATCATATAAGTTTTTGATTAAAAATATTTATTTATTTATTTTCTTTTGGGTAATCTATTTATGTCATGTTATAAATACACATATTTCTATTCTATCATATATTTCTTCCATTTTATCTTGTACCAAATACTAAATAAAATTTTCTTTTCGCTTTCTTATCTTCACTCTAGTATTCTTCATCAACTGAATATATAATATATAATATATAAAGAAAATATACATAAAATACATGAGTTTGGACTGATTCCTAAATAAAAAAAAGAGTTTGGAGTGACTTTTACATTACCTATTTTACTCTTCATATAAACTATTTTATTTACTATTTTATCTTTAAATAATATTATTTTAAATTTTAATTAAAATAATTAAATCTCATTAAAATAGAAAATATTCTAGTACAGTAGAAACAATATTATCAATATTATATACGAAGGGGATAAAGATTTTTATAATTTCAATTATTCCCTGAAACAAATTTTCTTATATTAATGTTATATTGTTGGTGGTATTAAAAGATAAAGATTTATGTTATATTTGTTAAATTATTATTGTTATTGAAAAAGATAAACATGCATTACCGTAATAAAAAAGCGGAAACGGACACGCATCCGTCTTTTCGCTAGTAAAGTATAAAGAGGGCATAGACTAAATTGTTCTAATTTCTTTTTTCAAAGACTAAAAGTTACTTTAATTCATGTTTTACAAATTTTGTAAGAAACTAAAATGAGTATTCACTCTTGAAAACAAACTTGAAGAAGGTTTTAAACAAGTATGTGGACATTAGCTAATTGAATCGGCAATCAAATGTCTTTTCATAGAGATATCATTACTTCTTCAATTATTGAAATTTTAGATATCTTTTTCTTGAATCTCAACTCCTCACAGATCACAATCTATTTTCATGTTCACATATATAAGGAAAGGCTGTAAACAAAAGTTGAATATTAAATTGTATTAGTAAAAGTCTTATTCAATTTTATGTATACGTGTTTATCGATAAATCTTCGGACATTGTTTCTTGAATCTCAATCTCCATCTCCATTATTTACAAATCACAATCCTCATAATTGATATTCATATCATCCAATAATATCTTCAATTTATACTCTCTCACTTAATAATACAACTCCAACCTCATGACTTGACACCGGTTTCTTTTCATCCAACATCCCACTACTGTCTCCATAATTATTAGTTTGTTTGTGAAAAAATATCTGTCACAAATAATTGATATTTTTAATTTTTAAGGTTGCATAAATTATATTATTTAGTTGTACATTCTTATCCCATTTAGGTTTGTGTTGTGTTCCCATCAATTAAATTTGGTTTGCAAGGAACAATAGCCGGTTTAACAACATCAAACCAAATATGAACTCAACATTTCATCAATTGATGATTTTGTTATTCTAAAAGTTTTAAAATTAAAAGCGATCATCCAAAGGCTCCTAGGATTAGTGAAGTGATATGGCATCCTCCAATCCTTAATTGGATGCTTGTGCAGACATTTTTAGAAACAGTAACGGGGCAAGCATTGATTGTTTTGCATCAAACTTAGGCATCTCAAATGTTTTATATGTTAAAGCTTATGGGAGTCGTTTGGCATTGGAAGTTGCTTTTGAAAGGATCTGGAATCACTTGTGGATAGAAAACGACTCTAAATTGGCTACCTTAGCATTCAAGTCATCTCAAATAGTTCCCTAAAAATTGAAAAATGAATGGCATGACTGTATGATTAAGTTAAGCTCTATAAATTTTATGATTTCTCATATATACAGAGAATGCAACCATTGTGCAAATAAGTTTGCAAACATTGGATAACCGGTTTAGTAGTTCACTTGGTGGTCCTCCACTCCTGTTGAAATTAGGGGAGATCTTGTAAAAAAATACGCTATGCCTTTCCTAATATTAATTTTGTTAAGTTTGTTTGAGGGTTAGGGTTTAATCCCCTTCATTTTTATATATATCACTTTTATTTTAATACATTTTGGATGTGGTCCTCGATGGACACATCAGTTTCAAAAAAAAATTACTCTTAAATTTGTAACCTCTCTTTCAAACAATTGTCTTCCACCCAAGGTCATCCCCAAGCTTTTGGGTACATTGTGTGAATCACTAATCTTATGCCTTATTTTATGTGTGTATATGTGCGCGCATGTGTGTTGATTATTAAATGCATATAACTTTTAATATAAAAAATATGCGGAAATAAACTAGTCATTAATATTATGGATAAGGCAGGCCTAACAGATTAAGAGGCCTAAAACAAAAGTTTCAATGTGACCTTTAAAAATAATTTTTTTAATAGAATATTTATATAAAATCAATTTTGTGGAGACCAAAATTTGAATTCATGACCAAGGGTAATTGAGACCTTTTTGGTAATCAGTGAAACTATACAAATGTATGTAATTTATTTGTCATATAATAAACTTGTAACCAAATTAATTTTTGAATTCTGCTCTTTACCCAACACATTTTGCTCGCGCCCAATTGAAATACCTAAAATACCCTTGTGTTAGTTAAGTAACGCAAGTGTTAAAATTTGCAAAACTTAAGTGATGTTGCGTGAGTTAAGTCACGTTGTGTGACTTAACTCACTTTATTCTAATTTATTTACTTTATTCAAATTAATTTATTTACTTTATTCTAATTTATTTATTTACGTTATTCTAATTTATTTATTTACTTTATTCTAATTTATGTGTTCACTTTATTCAAATTTTTTATTTTACTTTATTCTAATTTATTTACTTTATTCAAATTAATTTATTTACTTTATTCTAATTTATTTACTATATTCAAATTTATTTATTTATGTTGTTCTAATTTATTATTTACTTTATTCTAATTTATGTGTTCACTTTATTCAAAAAAAAAAGAATTACTTTATTCTAATTTATTTGTTCACTTTATTTTAATTTATTTACTTTATTCAAATTAATTTATTTACTTTATTATAATTTATTTATTTATGTTATTCTAATTTATTTAGTCACATAAAATAAATATTTATTCGAATTTATTCATTAAATAAATGAAAATATAAATAAAAAGAAATGAACGAAATTAATATTTATTCGAATTTATTCGTTAAATACAAAATCATAAAATAAAAGCAAATATAAATAAAAAAAATTAACAAAATTAATATATATAACATCTCATTTTATTAATGTAATTCATACAATAATTGATATATTTGATTCGAATTCACTAAATCTACTTATTTTCTATTTACCCTCTTGGGGTAAAAAGTGATCAACCTTGGGGTAAATAGTGAGCAGCCTTCTTGAGGGAAACGACATCATCAACCCTTAGGCTAAATCTAAATCGGTTCTTTTTATACCTAAGAAAATTCTTTTTACCCACGGTAAAAAGTTTTAGGGGTAAAAAGTGAAGGTGAGAAAAACACAAGAAGGGGGGTTGAATTGTGTTTGTTTTTTATTCAATTTCTCCTACTGAAATCTCTGATCAGAAGCAGATAGAGTTCAACTTTTGAAGTGATAATCAGAATCTAAATGCGGATAAAACAGATAGAGAGAGAAGAAAGACGCAAAGAAATTATACAAGTTCTTAAGACTCTAGAATTTCTAAGATATGAACTTTGATAAGAAATTCTAAGTGACTTTAGATACAGAACAATAACAGAGTTTAGCACTTTGCGAATTGTTGTATGAGTCTTGTATTTGTGTGTGTCTGCATATCCAACTAACAGGTCTTCACTCCTTTATATAGAGGTGTGAAAGATACGTTGAAAAATTGTCAGCACAATAAAGAGTCGTTTGAAGCTTGATCAAAATCACCAATGATCTTTTGCCTGATATGGTTATTGTCCTATGAAGGATCAATTTCAAATGCATTCCTAGTTTGAAGGAACATAACTGCAGGCATAGCTGTTATTCTTGTCTTGTTGCAGAGACACGAACAGAGTAGTGGAGGAAGTGGTTGTACAGCTCGTACAATTATCCTTTGTCAACGCTCTTGAGAGAACAAGCATCAAATGTTTTCAAATCCTTTCAAAAAGGCCGTTGTTACACTTTTTCAGTCTTCTGCAATGCTGGACGAGATTAAATCCATTACCCAGCCTTTGAAGCTTTAAGTCTCTCATCTCCTGATGAACTTCAGCTTCTGGTCATCTTGCTTCTGATGAACTTGCTTCTGATGACGTCATCACTTCAGGAGCACTTTTCTTCAGATGCTTCAAGGTTTAATCTTGTTGATTCCTTTGCTCTCTTTTGTTCTTTCAGAACCGTGTAAGATATCAAAAACTTTGTCTATGGTCCTGTACACTTGAACAAATATTAGCATATCCAATTGATAATTTTAATACCTTGTTATCATAAAAACTCTAAGGTTAATGTATGTTAAACACATTTTGTTCCAACAAAAAGAAGCAAATTTAATTTTATCCCAAGGGTTGATCACTTCCCCAAGTCGGCTGCTCACTATTTATCTCAAAACTGGCCACTTTATACCTCAAAGGGGTAAAAAGAGACTAGAGACAATTGAAAAAAAAAGAAGAGAAATAGGGGGAGAGAGTGAGGAGGAGAGAATGTGAGATGGTGTGAGGAAATGGGGAAGTTTGAAGGGGTATATATAGGTGGGAATGGTAGTATAGGTTATAACTACCATAAATGTAGTAAAAAAAACGTGTAAAGGTTGTAAAAACCGTGTAGATTGAAGGTTGAAAAGCTGAACAAAGTCCAAAAAACATGTGTTTTTGAGCTCTGACCAACCGGCAAACCTGCGTGAGTTAACTCGCGCACCGGCCAAAGGAGCGTGACTTAAGTCACACAGAGCTATAAGGTGTGTAAGTTAACTCATGTTGCGTGACTTAACTTAGGCAGAGGTATAATTGACAAATCAACTGGACGCGAGCAAAATGTGTTGGGAGAAGAGCAGAATTCTTAACTTAGGCCTTTTCTTGTTGTATTGTTGTGTTTATTGTCATTGGGTTCTATGGATTTTGTTTTACCTTCTTATGGAGATATTGAGTGGTGAAATCTGAAGGAGCATTTGAATAGAAGATTTTTTAGAGTTTATTTGAGCTCAGTTGTAGGAAGACAAGCAGAGGTGTTGTTGTAGGGTTTTTGGTTGGTTTTGCGTTGCAGTTCCCTTGGAGGTATGTTTTTGGGTGGAGGTGGTTAGGAGAGATATTGGTGTTGGGCGGGCTATATTCCCTGCTATTTTTTAATGGTTGTTGGATGATGTGTTGTTTTTATCGTTGTTGTTGGAGGGTTTTGATGCGGGTTGTAGATGTTGGAAGTTGTATTGTGGGCACTTGTGATGGAGCTTGAGATTTATGGAACAAGATCTGTTTCTTTTTATAAGATTTTAAACATTCAAAAACATGAAGGTTACACATAAGTTAACTTAAAAAGATGCCGAAAATCGTAACGGGAAAAATTTGGAGAGTCAAAACATGCTGAAATTTTCTAGGGATATTAAGGAAAATGTAACGAAATAATTATATTGGTAATATATTAAAATCTTTAAAGATATTAAAGAAAGTCATTATTAATGTCATGTTTTTATTAAATATTTTTGACAAAGAATAAACAAGATAAAGAGAGTAGAGAAAGAGAACAACACCAAACAATTGTTTACCTAGGTCGGTCCAACAATGACCTACTCTGGAGGAGAGAGATCTTTACACCTCACCATCAATGAGTTCTTTACAAAGAGGTTAAAAAAGTGTTACAAAAATTATAGTTTCAAGAAGCTCTTCAAGAACAAACCTAATTTCTACCATTTTTCCAATCTCTTTCTATGAACAAGAGACTCGTTAATTTCACTAATCCAAAGTGTTTCCTAACTCTAAAATCTAACCTCAAAAGAGAACCAACCCCTAGCCTTTTATTTCCTAAGGATATTCTCTTTTGGTCTCTCATGACTCGCCCAAGTTGCTCACAAATAACTCTCCACTCATGTGTTTTCCAACCCCATGAATCTCTCCCCAAAAGGCACTAACCCTTAACCAAGAGTCTCCTCTTTTGGTTCTCCAAGATTCACATTTGGAACATTTGAATCTCATTCAAAGGCCCCCAACCTTTAGTTTTTAAGTTCCCTAAAAGTTCCCTCCTTTAGTTTTATGAGATTCTCAAGCTCACTCAACAAATGAGGCAAGGGATGCTTAAATAGTGTTTCAAATTCAGTCCAATCGTGCCACGATTTCATATTCGTACACAATATAATCTAAATGTTATCCTTAAATCGTGTCACAATGTATTCCCTTCATGCCACGATATTTCCAATGGCTTGCTTCAAACTTCGCAACACAAATTTTGCCATGATCTCTAAACAACGTGCTACGATTTCCCTAAAACTTCAATATCAAATTTACAGTCAAAACTCAACAAAACTATTTTAATAAGGGATGCATTAAATATGAATTTTGATCTTTTTGGCATGTAAAATTTCATATTTATTAATTCATGCTTGATTAAATATTCTAATTATATTTAAGATAGATTCTTATAATATTCTACACATTTTTTTTCTTCATAAACTCGTTAAAAATATGAATGATACAACATGTGACCTAACCTAAAAGCAAAGATTAAAAGTGGATGAAAAACTACTCGAGTCTAAAATTGAATATTTTTTAACGGAACTAAAAGAAAAAATTGAAATATTTATAGGAATCAAAGTATCAAACCATATTTAACAAAAAAAATATAATAAAAAAAAACCGACAATTGAAAAAAGCCGGAGGTCCTATTAAATTATTCCAAAACACATCGCACATGTATGGCACATCTTGGGGGAAATTATAAACTAGCTTTCACATGCATGGGTAGGAATTTCAAATCCATAATAACGAAAAGGGACCCTTCAATTGGAAATGGAAAATGGTCTTTACTGGCATTGGCCTCTTTGTCTCTTCATCTTTGTATGGGAACTTAATGCCATGCTGCGTAATGAGGAGAGAGTTGAGAAATTAGTCACCCCACGCATAAACATATCAACGAAATTTGTTGTCACAAAGAGTGTGGGACCTTGGGAAATTCATTGGCTTCTTAGTTAGACATTAGTTTCTTTGAAGGATTTGGTTAGGCATTAGTTGGCATGTCCTAAATGTGAAATGGTCTTGATACAAATTGGTATTTTTGGCAAAATACATTTGTGATGAATTATTGCGATCAATAGTTTGATATGATAGAAAATTTGAGTATTTTAGTTAATAGTTGTTAAGTTATTATTTTCTCCTTCTGCATATGCAAAGCTGGTTTGATATGCAATTCTTAAATATCTTGAATTCCTTTGTTAAAATTTTGAGTCTAACTCATCCTTATAAAAAACCATAAAAAATCAACTTGTAAGGTGAAGAATGCCTCAACTTTATAAATTATCATCAAGAGTCATATCTATCTGATGTGAGACTTGAGTTTTACCTAATATATCCCCTCACGCTCATCACTATTGGGTTTGGTGCGTGTATATAAATGGTTGGTGACCCGATCGATAGACTTTGATAATATCTTAATTAGAAATTATGGTTAGATCTAACAAAACCCCACAAAACCGGTTTGTGAGGTGAGTATTACCCTCACTTATAAACACATGTGTATGCCATCTTTTGTCCGATGACGCTAACCTGATAGCAAGTGGCCCGATAAATATTAATGGAGCTTTGATAACATTTTAGAAATATTGGTTGGACCTAACATAACTCCTCAAAACCGGCTTTGTGGGATTGTGTATGGCTCAACCACGGTTTCTAAGATGGTATTAACACCGGTTTTGTGGGGTTATATTAGACCCATTTACCATTTTTAAAACCTTTAACTCTTATCTCCAATCAATTGGACTCTCCAATCTCCTTCAATATTTGAGATTTTATGTGTGTTTATTGATCTAATTTTTAGTGTTTGATTTGCAGTTTTAATTAAAAACTAAAATACCTTTGTAAATATTCTCATGCTGCTTTCAATCGATCCAAAATCAGAAGAGCCAACATCCCGAATCATTGAAAAAGACCCATAACATACTATCAATATGCTAGAGAATTGGAACAGAGCAATTTTCAAAATCATTGCGTCCACACTTCCTTGAACGTGTAATAGAAATAAGCTGTTAATAGTGCGTTTCAAACTGATAATACATTTTGTACCATAGTGGAGGAAGTTATTTTAGCAACTATAGCAAGTCGGCGAAATGATCAACTCCGTACATTATCAATAAGTTTTAAGTACTTGTACTTGATAGGTGTATAAACTTAGGGTTTGGTCTGAATCCAAAAAATCATTTTATTCAAAGGTTGAAACATATTGCTCAACTTATTTTGGATAGCTTTCTTAAAAAGAACTAATTAAGCCTAATATAACTAAATGTAATTTAGATTATATCAATTTATTTGGTTTTTATCAATGGCCTAGGTACATATTTATAATGTCTTATGTCAAATACTTTTTTTAAGCAAGAATTAGAGTACAAAATCATCAAATGAAAAAAAAAAAAAAAAAAAAAAAAAAAAAAAAAAAAAACATTTCAATTATGTTGGCACATCAAAATCAGCACATATTATTCGTAGCACATCAATAAATTTATTAAAATAGATAAGACAAAATAGTTTTTTTAATAGACTTAATCCTTGATACAGCTTCAACTCTTTACATTTTTACACTTCAATTTTGATAGATTCTTTAAATAATTTATTCATCAATAAGGGAATTATATAGAAAACAAACAAGAATTTTATCTCTACCACGTAACAGCTTTCTCTCTCTTCTTCCCTTCTCAAACTCTAGCCGTCACCTTTTTCTTCTTCTTCTTCTTCTTAAAGGGGTCATTTATGGTCAGTTTTGACCAAAAAATCACCCATCCAAATTGTTTTTCCTTCTATCCTAATTGAATAAGTAATTTCACATATTTTCTATTTTCTTTCGTTTGTTTTTGTGATTCGTCGTCTCTGAACGACTCTGTTTGTTTTGATTTCCCGTCTTTGTGCCATGTGTTTTGATTTCCCCGTTTTAGTGCGGTGTTTATTTGATTCAGGTTGAAAGATTAGCTTTGAGCAAGTGCAGATCAATGACAATGACTTTGACGTCGTAAACGTTGCAGATCCGAAGACATGAGTAATTCAGAGACATGAATATAGTCATATTAGTCATATTTGTAGGCATATATATTTTGTCGTTTTATGCTATTAACATGGATGTTGTGAGTTTGTTGACTAATTCATCTTTTTTGTTTTTAGTGAATTTGGATTTGTATTATATCGATTCAATTTGAATAAATGAATATCGTTTATTTTAAAATAAATAAATAAAGGGATTATAAAAATACATGTCGTGTATTATACTGAAAAAAAAATTATAATAAAATCAAATAAATTGATGTGCCATGGCCCAGCTTCTAGACAAGTCTATATTTGTGTGGTTATCACAAGAAAAGGATTGTTTATCACATGGCTGCAGTCACAACAGGATCAAGTGTGAAAATGATTTTTGAAGTACTGTCGACCAGGTAGCTCCATTTATTTTATTAATATCACTTCCAACTCTAATATAAGTTATAAATTTGCCTTGTAAGTATAAGAATTTCTTTATTTATTATTACTTTTTAATTAATTAATATTGCTAAAAAAACACTAATCCGTATCATCAATCAGACTGATGATAAAAAAAACCCAGATTGATTCAATCTAACCAAATCTGATTTATGTCAGGTCGGTTGAAATTAAGAAGAACACTTTGATTTAAATGAATTAAAAAAGTAGCAATGACAAGAGAAAGGTTCAAGTTGCACATGTGCCTACTCAGAAGACAGAAATTCAGAAAACATTACTGCATGTCACTGCATGAGTTGCCAAAGATAATGGCATTCCCATTTCTTTTCCTCACGAAACCCAATAATTTTGCTAGATTTCAGCTATGTGGGCCCTCACAGAGTAAGACCATTTTATCTATTATTCATTTCAGCTATGATGGGTGATTTCTTCAATGAAATAGGTCGACAGTTTTGTTTTTGGGTTGAGTTATTCTTTCATGGTCACAAGATTAAATCAATAATGTTTCGATATACACATATAAAAAGATTTTTTTTAAAATATTCAATATTTTTTTTATTAATTTCCTCCTTATTATTAAAAAAATACTTCTTAATGTGTGTGTGACCAAACACTATTTTTTTTAGTTCCATAACCATATTAGAATTTCTCTTTGGGGTTTTGCTAATGAATGTTTTTAGGACATTGTTTAAAGATAGTAAATAAAAAAGTTATTCTAATACATTCATTTAAAAAATCAAACCTTTCAAATTTTAATATACTGAGTACATAAATTTTTATAAAAACTTACCAATTCAAACTTTTAAAGAATGTCTTTTGAACACTCATTGACATATTCCTTTGTTTTTAAATTAAAAAAATTAACATTTTTAATCTCTGATTTACATGAAAAAGAGAGACCTACTTGGAGCGTAATGGTTATTTTTTAGTAAAGAGGACTTATAGAAAAATTAAATTGTTCATACACTAAATTAATATTTTTGGTTTTTCAGAATCAAAGGATGGATACCCCACCACATGATATAGTTGTGTGAACTATTGACTCACACGCCAAACCCTCATATCTATATCTCTATATAATATGTAGATTCATATTCTCATTCTCACAAGTCACAACCAACCACAAAACAAAATCTTGTGTTTTCCTACAAACCCTCAAAATCAAACATGGCAACAAAGTTTACCCTTGTTTTCCTTCTCCTAACTGTCCTCTCTATTGCAACTTCAACACCAACCAACTTCATCAAGTCCTCATGTAGCACAACATCATACCCAACACTTTGTGTTGAATCTCTCTCTGTCTATGCAACAACAATCCAACAAGACCCTCATCAATTGGTCCAAACAGCTTTATCAATTAGCCTAAACAAAACTCAATCCACAAAAGGCTTTGTTACAAAGTGTAAAAGTTTCAAAGGTCTTAAACCAAGAGAATATGCTGCTCTTCATGATTGTGTTGAAGAAATCACTGACAGTGTTGATAGGCTTAGCCGTTCACTAAAAGAGCTTAAACTTTGCAAGATCCAAGGTGAGGATTTCAGTTGGCATATAAGCAATGTTGAGACGTGGGTTAGCTCAGCTTTGACTGATGAAAGCACTTGCAGTGATGGATTTGGTGGAAAAGCACTTGATGGAAGAATGAAAGCCTCTATTAGATCTAGAATGGTTAATGTTGCTCAAGTTACTAGTAATGCTCTTTCACTTATTAATCAATATGCTACTAAGCACTAGGGTGAAATTAAACACTAGGAATCAAAGTTTTTGCTTTTGAGGTTGTTGAGAAACACTTAAATGTGGTTCCTTTTTTGTTTTATGTGATGTGGTGTGTGTGTGTAATGTGTAATTACATCTATTTATATATTGAATATGAAACTTTGTGATAGTTTTGAAGTGTGAAATAGAGTTTATGGATGTAAAGTTCCTAATATTAGTTTAACAATTATGCGTGGCTTGTTGATATTGGTAGGTTGAAGTTTTGTTTTCTTTATTCAATTTTAGTTTTGTCAAATTTATACATTGATGGATTTTGAATTTACCATCAATAAAATTTATGTAGCTTGTTTGGAGTTTACTTAAAAGATTAATATAAAGGATGGTTAATTTAAGAGCACGGCCGTTCCTATGATATCGAAGAGCCGGCTCTGTAAGTAAATATAGGCCCTTAGAAGAAAAAAACACAAATGTTTTTACAAAGGAAAAAAATATTGTTTTATTTTATTATTTTAGAGAATAATTATAATTTTTTTTGTTAGAGCTTTGTTATTTCATACCATAAGTATGGCCAAAAATTGTAAGAAGTACTCTTAATTTTAAATGATAGTACATATTGTACATATTTTAAAACCATGTAGAAATGACCCTGATACTATTGATGCACAAGAGAAGTTTGTTTTGGATGCTAAGTTGTTAGAGAAAGTCCTTCAAGCACCTATCTTCACTGTGAAGAGTATACCTCATGCTTGTCGTTTTGTTTTTCCTCAGAGATTAAAAATGCTCTTTATCAGGTGGCTACTCAGCCGAGTTCCGTGGGTGTCTGGGTTCGGTTTCACTACTTCCTCGTTGCACATTAAAGGTTTTCAAGCCTCAGACTATGCAAGATAGCAAGTATGGAAATCAGAAGTCCTTGCAACAACATCACATTTTGGGTTGCTTAGCTAAATGGAGAGCAGCAAAATGTCTTGCCAAGTTAGATGATAGTGTGTTGGACAGTTCAGGAAAAGATGAATTAGTTATGGAGGAGATTATTTTGAGGAGAAAGACAACAAGATGGGTCCTAACACTAGACAATGCCTTCGTAAGGTGGCAGATTGACACTTTACATCGGTTTTGAAGGTGTTGGGGTCATCCATGATGGCCCCATATAATTAAGATACCATGGAGATTTTGGGGGCTAAACACTCGCACATGTCATCTTCCTCCATGTTGGCCACTGACCACAAAATTTTCTGAAGCTTCCGTTGTAGTTGAAGTTGATTTTTTTCTAAGGTGCATTAAATCGTTTCAAAAAAGGACATCATGTGATAGAGATTGTTCACAGACGTGACATCTTTTAGACGTGTTGTGTGGAAAAGGTTCGGTTGTGGCATGAGATCGTTTATGTGTTATCACTTTAGTGGTTAACTTATGGCTAATATGGAGATGCCCATTGAGTTTGGTAGATTTTGTAGCTTCTGCACCCTTTACACCATTATTAAAGCATGATGGTGGCATACACCTTAATGCAGGTACTATTTGGAGGCGTCTAGTATCCAAGGTTGATATGAATGAAGGTGAGAAAAACACAAAAAGGGGGTTAAATTGTGTTGACTTTTTCTTCTATTTAAACTAAGTCCAGTGTTCAGAGTCTGATAGAGTTCAGATTCAAGAACAAAGTTCAGAGTCTAATGCAGCGGATAATATAAAGATTGAGAGAGAAGAGAAAGACACAAAGCAATTATACAGGTTCCTTCCACAATCCGGAAGTAGTCATGTCCCCCTTGGACTTCCAAGGAGAGTTCACTAAAATTAATATCTAATTACAAATTCTCAAGCACACAAGCAAGAGACTTCGAAATACTCAAGCACACAAGCAAGAGATTTCCTATGTTCAAGCACAAAATTAAGAGACTTCTAAACAAACACAATTACAAAGAAAAGTGTTTGAGGTTGAACACTTGATATACAATCAGTGGTGTTCACAATACAAATCAAATACATACTCTTAAGACTCTAGAATTTCTAAAATATGAAAGTTGTTAAGAAATTCTAAGTGAACTTTAATGTGCAACAATTTCAGCAGAGATTTGGCACTATGAAAATGTTGGAGAGTCTCTCTTTCAATCTTCAAGTCTTCACTCCTTTATATAGAGGTGTGAGATATACGTTAATGATTGCCAGCACATAAAAAAGAGTTGTTGTTGAAGCTTGATCATTACCAATGATCTGTTGCTTGATTTGGTTATTGTCCTAGGAGGGAATAATTTGAATTTCATTCCTTGTTTCGAGAACAACCAACGTAGACACAGCTGTAGCAGTACTATTGCCGACATGATAGTGGAGTAGTGGTTGTACAATTATGTTATGTCCTTTTCCTGCGCTCTTCAGTGGATAAGCATCAAATGCTTTCTAATTCCTCTGAAATAGCCGTTGCTACAGGCTTCTATTCCTTCTACAATTTTGTGTCTTCAGAATAACATACTTTAACTAACTCCAACTTCTTGACTTCAGACTCTGATGGTCTTCAAACGCTTCATGACGCCAGACTCTAGAAGTCAGCTTCTGATGGTTTTCAGACTCTGATGGTCTTCAGACTCTATCTTGCAACATAAGCTTCCGTTGCTAATTCCATTGCTCTCTTATTCTTCCAGAACCAATACTTGAAATGAACTTATAAATTTTTTTCTTTGGTCCTGCACACTTGAACAAATACTAGCATATCCAATGAACTTTTTAATACATTGTTATCATCAAAACATAAGTTGGTAATGTTAAACACATTTTGTTCCAACAATCTCCCCTTTTTTGATGATGATAAACACGAGTATTAATGGTCTATTGTTGTTAATCTAATTAACAAGTTGACTTTAGGGTCTGAGGTTTATAAGCTCCCCTTGAGTCTGATAGTTCTTAAGGTGATGTTTGTAAGCTCCCCCTGAGTTCTATCCAAGTTAATTAAATTCATTTTAATCTAAAAAAAACGTCACTTAGAAATAATTTTACATGAAATCAGAGACTAAGAGATGAGAAGCAGATTCTCCTAAATTAATTTTAATGTTAATTTAGTGGACTCAGAGTCTAAATGTACTATATCCTACTTTCCTTTTTGTCATCAACAAAAAGAATAAAATAAAAAGAGAAGTAAGAAAAATATGAAATATTTCTAAGCAGTATAATATTAGAGCATGGTTAAGATATCAGAGCATAAACATATAGCAATTAAATATCAGAAGCACATCAAAATACATTGTATTGTTAGAGGCATAAAACAAGAAACATAAACAACAAGACAAAATTAAGGTGTGCAAGCTAAGGTTGTTGGTGTTTCTTCATCATGGCCATCATATCAGTCATCATAGCCTTGAGCTCTTCAGGCTGTTTCTTCATAGTGTTTTCCAGATCCTTTGACCTCTTGGCTTGTGCTTCCTGAATTGCTTTCTGTTCTTCTTTCATTTCAGCCAATTGTCTTCTCAAAGATTCAATTATCAACTTCTGTTTAAATAGTTCTTCCTGAAGTTTCTCAACTACATTTTCTTCTTCCTGAAGTTTCTCAACTACATTTTCTTCTTCAGGGTCTTTCATATTCAGATCCTTAATAACTTGTTTTTGAGACTTGACAAACATTTGATTCATCCAAGAAGTATCAAGATCTTCTTAGATAGTCTGAGACATCATTGAAGCAAGATCTAAATAGAATGAAGAGTCTGAGATATACATCTTGTTTCTGTTGACTTCCATTAATTCCATACTTCTGATAACTTCTCTAAACCAGTTGTTGAGGGCCTGATTCAGAGCTTCCGGTAATAGTCTTTGCAGATCACAGAAGACTCTGTCCACAACATTATCTTAATGCAGTCCACTTGTCTTCATAGTTTTCATTGTGAATGGGATCATTCCTTGAATTAACAAGCTACATCAGATCCTTGAAAATATTTTCACAGACCTCTCTCATAATGTTTGATTGGAGTTAAAGGGTAGGATGTCAATCGTTATCTTTGTTTTGGAGTATGTTGTTGAGATTATACCCATATGTCGGGATTTGTAGATTTTATATGGTGATGTTTTTATGACATGTTTATTCTGGAGATGCATGATGTGTATATATATATATATATATATATATATATATCTGCTGCGTAGCTGTTTGAATGCATGTTATATTTTGGTGAACTTTTAATAGAAATAGGGCGTTAAACCTCACAAGAAATCAATTAGTACAAGGATAAGGAATATGATAAACAGTGTATAAGGAAAAGGTCAACTTGCATGGAAATGACAAAAGAGCACAAAATGATGAGGACAAAGACATGTACTACTCTTTGTCCTATATAAAGGACAAATCTATTTTGATTATAGGGTGTCAATTTTGCCGTTTCATAGTTGCTACTTAAACCCTAGCATCAGCTTTAGATCTCAAACTCATTTATACACTATGAACCTTCATCCCTCTCACCTTGAGGGCATTGTAGCTGGATTTTAGAGTTTTGGAGCAATATGAGTATTTTGAGTGAGTAATGCAAATAGTTAACCTTTTTCCACGTTGGATTATAATTTCTCCTTTGTAAACTCTGATTATCTTTATTTATTCAATGATGCCTTTATTCATATTCATATTCTGTTCAATTTCTATTTTTGTGTTTAAGGAATAATGATTTTATAAAAATGTTTGCATGGATGTTTGTTACAATAGTTAAGCTTCTTTTAAACAAGTTGTTAAAATGCTAATCTTTAAAATAGAACTTGATCAACTTTATTGTATTGCCAAATTCTCTGAGTTTAAGAGAGGAAAGGAATGTAACTACTTGTCTTATATGAGTTATATTTTTATGCTTAAGAAAGATAAAAACCTTGAAAGTTATCTAGATTTCTTGTCATATAAAGAGGAAAATATCAGACCTTTATGATGTTGCATTGTTAATTTAGTAGTTTTTAACCTTAAGAAAGTAGGATCCATAAGTTAACTATGATGATTGTGTTGAAAAGCCCCACTGACCACTTGGTCTCGAGGAAGCTGCTCAAAGATGTAATATCATACTACGCAAACCTCTATTTTAACTAAGTTAATAAGGGTAATATAACATATGATTTATTAAAAATTAATAGTACAAAATAACAATGATCGATTATCTTTGAAACATATAAAATAGTAACAAAATAGGTTAAATTAAACCAAGGAAAATATTAACAAGTGTCTCCAGACACTCTTTAAGCACCAGAAGTGGTAAAACTTTATGAAAATTTGTGCACATATTGCATTGGAAATTGAAGTCTTTGATTTTTTTTTTTTTAAATAATTTCATCATTAAGAATGCTTAAACTAATATGTAGAGTTAAAAGAGTTAAAAAGAAAAAAGTCATAGCTTAATATAATATTTCATACTTATAAAAAATAGAAACATACATTAATGTGACTCAGTTTAGTTTGATTCGGTTTTGAAAAATCAATATAAAATCTGATCCTATATAAACGACTTTTATGAAATAGCATTCAAACACATCTAATAATATATGATTTTGTACGGTTTTCAATTTTTTCTATTTTTTTACAATTTTAATTTAGATCAGTCAATATTTAAATATATCTTACTTTGGTAAAACATTTTTGTTTGCCAAGTAGTTTAGTGACTAGAATTCACATTTTCAAAGTGAATAAATGAAACGTAGTTCAGTTAACAAGGACATGCATTATTATATTAAGGGGTCGGGGTTGATAAAGCCTCTTTTGTTCATAAAAAAGTAAAGTAATATTGATTTTTGGTCTCAAAAGTAAAGTAATATTAATTTAACCAAATTAAAGCTGAATTATATCGTACTATGTTCCTGTCGGTTGAAAATAACAAGAACCCTTTAATTTTAAAAAATCTGAGTACACGCCACACGGGACCATGTCACTGCATGATTTGCGAGCGTTAACGGCATTCCCATTTCTTTTCCTCACACAACCCAATAATTTTGCTAAGTGGGTCATCACAAAACAGTATATTTATTTTATTTTGGGTAATAATCCAAAACCATCAATCATCTCGTTAAAAATCATAGAACTTAATTACAAATCTATTGTATTATTTGTGATTTTTCGATCACAGTAAGGTATATATATGTCGACAAATTTGTTATATGTCGGCCTCAAAAAATAGAGATATTTGTTATACGTCGACAACTTTGTTTTTTAGTGCAAACAAATCATTGTTAAATCCTAAGATTTGCATGAGAAATAGACGTTCGTTTATATTAGATTTTGAGTTTAAATGATAAATGGTGAAAAAAGTGGTTAATAATTTACGGCACTTGTTACAAAATGAATAAAGTAGAAAGTTTATCTTAAAAGTGAAAAAATCAACACTTTCAACTTTTTCTTACAAAAAGAACCTTTAAAATTTAAAAATTTATTTTTCTCTACAAGAACTTATCACCTATTTCTTTTTTAAAATTTGTAACAAGTGCACTAAGGTCAGTTGAACACATTTAATATAATTTTTATTTTAATAAGTGATTGAACTCAAATATTTTCTTTAAAACTTATCAAGTACAGTGCATTAACTAGTTATGTGTCATTATTTGATCGCCCATACCATGTTTGGGATAACAGAACATAGCGCCAACAGTTTCCGTGATATTGTGCTTATCCTCATCAATCAATAAAAAATTAAAAAAAAAAGAAATGATATATGTTCAATATGGTTAAATAAAATTTTTGTCTTTATAAATACAGCGAATTATGATTTTAGTCTCTAAAAAATTAAACTAAATGTTTTCATCTTCACAATTTTTTTTATTTTTTTGGCCCTAATATCACTTTATGTTCATATGAATGTCAAGATTATAACTTTTTAAGTTTAAATTGTATCCATGTTATGTCCGTTTATTATTTTCAACTTTTATATATTCATATTATGTTAAAAAAATATCAAAAACATGCCAAAATTATAACCATTAGGGACCAAAAACAAAACAATTTTTTTTTATAAGATGAAAACGTCTCATTTTATTTTTTTAGGGACTAAAATTAAAATTTGGTATATTTATAGGGACGAAAAACTTATCTAACCCATCAATTTATGATAATTTTTGTGATAACTTTCTCCTTCATACTCACATTATGTTTTTATTTTAAAAGGCCTTTGTAAATCTATGGTTGTCTCAAAAGTTGTCATAGAAATGATTGTTCAAATAACACACCTCATAAAAAACTGTTGAGACATTTTTATACCCTAAAAAAAGTACTCGTATTATTTTTCTTTATAAAACAAAATGAATATGCTAATAAAATGTCTCTATAACACCAGCTAAGAAAATCAATATAGTAAAAATATTTTGAAACTTCTGTAGTTAAATTTTTTAAAGTACAAAAAATATTTTTTTTTAGTACAAATTCAATTTTTTTTAAATCGATGTCCCAGGAACACTAATTACCATGACTCAAAAACAAATTTAGACGAGTTGACTCTATAGCTCATTATGAATAGAAAAAGTTTAAAATTCAAAGAGTGTTCAATTATTGCAACCTACATCAACTTATGTTAACTATTAAGAAGTACTATTTGAGAAAAAGTTTTGCTAACTTGTGTCATAAGAAAACATGTTAAACAATTTAAAAGTAAAAAGTCACATAAAAATTAGTGTATCTTAATTATATCGTATTCTAAATTTCAAAATGTTTCTGTACTATATTGTATTATACCCACACTCATACTATTATCCAGACTTCATAGCAAGTAACTATATAACAAAGATACCACGTCATTAATTGTGATGCCACATCTCCAAAGAAAAGCATCAATACGGAGAGGAAAATTCTGAAAGTTGTGAAACAGAGATTGTAAAGATCCAATTTTAAAAATGTTAGAACTTGTATTAATTTATGAAATATAAAGGGATCAAAATGCATCAAAGCCTTTAAAAAATTTATAAGAAACTAAATTGATATTTTTGGTTTTCATAACCAAATGATAAAGACCCCACCACATAGAGTTAGGTATATGTTATGGTAAGTTAGGCATATGACATGGTATGTGAACTATATTGTTTCACATTCCGATCCCTCATCTATATCTATATAATATCTCGATCCATATTCTCATTCTCACAAGTCAGAACTAACAACAACAAAATCTAGTGTTTTTCTCTCTAACTAAATCTCAACCACCATGGCAACAAATGTCCTTCTTTTCCTTCTCTTAACTCTCCTATCTATTGCAACTTCAACACCAACAAACTTCATCAAATCCTCATGTAGCACAACATCATACCCAACACTTTGTGTTGAATCTCTCTCTGTCTATGCAACAACAATCCAACAAGACCCTCATCAATTGGTCCAAACAGCTTTATCAATTAGCCTAAACAAAACTCAATCCACAAAAGGCTTTGTTACAAAGTGCAAAAAGTTTAAAGGTCTTAAACCAAGAGAATATGCTGCTCTTCATGATTGTGTTGAAGAAATTACTGATAGTGTTGATAGGCTTAGCCGTTCACTTAAGGAGCTTAAACTTTGCAAGATCAATGGTCAAGATTTCAATTGGCATATAAGTAATGTTCAGACATGGGTTAGCTCAGCTATGACTGATGCAAGTACTTGTAGTGATGGATTTGGTGGAAAAGCACTTGATGGAAGAATGAAAACCTCTATTAGATCAAGAATGGTTAATCTTGCTCAGGTTACTAGTAATGCTCTTTCACTCATTAATCAATATGGTACTAAGTACTAGGGAGAAATTAAACACTAGGAGTTGAAGTTTTTGCTTTTAAGGTTGTTGAGAAACACTTAAATGTGGTTCTTTTTTGTTTTGTTTTGTTTAAACTTTAATGTAATGTGTGTAATGTGTAATTACATCTATATATAGAATATATGTTTTTTAAATGTGAAATAGAGTTACTATTTTTATATCATGATTTTCTTGTTCGTACTCATCTTAATTTTTGGATCTAGGGATGTAATGTTCCTAACCTAACTTTATTTAACATACAATATGTGTGATTTGGTGATATTGGAAGGTTGAAGTTTTGTTTTCTTTATTAAATTTTAATGTTGTGAAATTTATACATTGATGGATTTAGAATATAAAATATATTACTTGCAATAAATTTTTGTAGCTTATTAAAGATGGTCAATTTAATACGCAAGTTATTTTTAATCAAATCTTAAGACACAAGTTTTATGGTAGTCAATGTGTAATTGGAGAATCAAACTCTGATAGCGGTTGTGATACTAGGTTGGTCCTTGGTGGCTTCAACTATATAATTAGAAAACTAGAAAATATGATTCTATTGAGATTTATGGTAGCATCTAAGGGCAGACAACAAGAAAAAATATATCGGTAGATATAATTAATGGTTCTGATTATATGGAAATAAAAATTAGGATATTTAATTTAAATATTACCACACACAATTCTGATATCCAAGAACATTTGGATGAGGTAGAAAGGGATATCTACCGATTTAATCATAGGTTCTGGTACAAATCAAATCTTAGAAATATAGCGGTGTTAAATCTCTTAAGAGAAAATTATGTCACCTATTACAGACCTATCTAACTCGAAGAATTAGTTTTCACAGTTACTTGCAGAAAATATCCAGCTCACACAACAAAAACACACACTTCTTCTCTTACCTCTTCCCTGATAGAGTTCTGTCTCCGTCACCATAAATAGGGGCAATATGGTTGTTGAAAATATAAAAAAAATATTGTTTGCAAACATCAAACTGCCAACCATAATATATGTTTTGGATCCAGACAAATTTCATTTCAACATCAAACACACAATAGAAAATTCAATGTTGACATTGGAGGAAAACACACTAATAAATGACACATCCATAAAATTCAAAGTTAGGGTATTTATTTATTTTCTTTGTTTTTGTCATTCATTTCATTCTCAATGTAATGTGCCATATGTGGAGGGATTTTATTTAATGTTCTGGACTGCTCACAGACAAAAGCTATTTTCCCCTCAAAATTATGCGACCTCTTAATGCGATTGAAATTGAGATTGTCTACCAAAGGGTCCATCAAGAGCAAGAATAACTAAATTTCATGGAAAGAAGAATTTGCTTATCCTGATTTCTAGTGGAAAAAGCTTCATTTTCACAAAATGCTTCAATGACAAAATTTCCGGAGGGCTCTTGTAGATCTTTAACATGTGGAAATTTTTAACCTGTTTAGTTTGTCAAAATTTGCTTATCTTGAAGCTAGACATTGTCAGCTCTTGATGGAGAGAAAAAAGAAAGTGAAAGTTGAAGGTTGACTCAAAATTGAAGGTTTTGCAATGATGAATACTTGTTTGGGTAGCGATCTCATGCATAGAGTTGAAAGTGTTCATGTTAGATCAAGCTTTGGTCAATATGTGCAACATAAGTACTTTTCAGAATAAGCTGTTTTAAGCAAGATGAGAAAATAACAAACAAACATGTAAGACTGACAGAGAAGAGAATGGAGAGAGTTTGCTTGTAATTGTGAATCTCATTAAGAATTGAATGTACACCTTACAAAGACTTTCATGGGCAAATATAACACTTGTTTGTAGCACAAGCTATCTAACTAACTAACTAACAAGTTTTGTAACAAATTTCTAACTAACTTGCTACATGGCAGGTATGGATTAAATCTTAACGCTCGCCCTTAATTCATAACTGCTGAATGTTGAGAATCACCAAGTTTCTTCCTCAAAAACTCAAATCTATCAAGTTTCAATGCCTTAGTGAAACCATCTGCACGTTGCAGTTATGTAAGACAGTACTGAACTTCAATCATCTCATTAGTCACCTACTCCCTAGTGAAATGAAATCTAGTCTCAATGTGTTTGCTTCTACCATGAGAAATTGAATTCTTAGCAAGACTTATGATAGATTTATTGTCAATTCTCAGTGTTAGAGGTTTCACAATTTCACACTTGAGTTCTTTCATCACTGAATCCAACCACAAATCTTGAAATGTTGCAAAATTTCCTGCAACGTACTCATCTTTACAGGATGAGAGTGCAATAACAAGTTGCTTCTTAGTACACCAAGATATGGCATCATCATTGAAATTTAAAACATAGCCTGAAGTGCTCCTCCTATCAGTCAAGCTACCATACTAGTCACTATCTGAGTATCCTATGAGCTCATTCCCTTCGCTTCTGCTTCTATTATGGAATAGCAAGCCATATTCCATTGTTCCTTTGATGTATTTGAGGATCCTCTTAGCAGCTATCAGATGAGATTTCCTTGGATCATACATAAATTTGCTAATCACACTGACTGAATAGCAAATGTATGGCCAGCTGTTGCAAAGATATCTCAATGATCCTATCATTTGTCTGAACTCTGTTGAATCCACTTTCTCTTATTCATTACATTCATCTAACTTTTAGCTAGTCTTTGACGGATTTGAGATTGAATTAAAACTTTCTATCTCAAATTTCTGTAGCAATTCACCAATATTCTTTTGCTGATATATTTTACCAAAACTATATATGTAAAACAATTTGCATCCTAAATTGGACTTAAGACTCAAATTGTGCAGGTCCATGCGCAGTTTGCTAGAGAGGACCAATTTGAGTTTGATAGAGTATAGTGCCTTGAATATAATATTTGGAGGGTCAGTTGATGAATTGGCCATGAATGATGGTTTTGATGAAGTCTGAATTGGGGGTGATAGATCCTAGAATTTGTGGCTGAGCCTTAACAACACCATAAAATCGTAGTGTGATGTGAAGATTGTTGTCACTTATAATCATTTATTTAGGCAATCACTAATCAAATGTGAGACTCTTCAACACATCCCTCAAACTCAACATCATTGGGTTTTGTGCATAAATATAAATGGTGGGTTATTTGATAACGGAAATCTGATAGCAAATAGAACAATAGATCGTGGAGGTGGCTTTGAGGTCTAGTTTTTGTTAATAAATGTGACCGGACGAAGTAGTTTGTTTTGATTTTATTTAGAATTAAAGTAGTAAAATTTATGCTAGATTACATCAGAGGTCCTTTAAGTTTTTTAATTGCAACAAATTGATCTTTTAAGTTTTTTTCATATCACTAATTAGATCCACTATGTTAATTAATTGCAACAAGTTAGTTCTTTAAGTTTTTTCTATGCCAATTAAGTCTTTTAAGTTATTTAACCGTAATAATTTGAGTTATTTTAGATCTTAAAAATGTAAGTTATTTGAAAATTAAAAATTACAATTAAATAACTTAAAGAGCCTAAGCGTTATGGAAATATATATTTAAAGCTTTAAGACCCTTATCACTGAGCTTGTCTTTTAAATATTTAAATAAAAGGAAAATATTTTAAATTAAATTTATAAATACTCAAAAGGTCACCATTATTCTGTATTATAAAATGGCAACCCAAGTCTGAAATGATAACTTGTTCAGATTGACCATATGTGAATCCCACTTTTCAACATACTCAAATTAAAATAATCTCACCTTTCAACCAACTTTGTCTTTTTCCATTTCTTTTTACGTAGAACTTGTTAATATTTTACTTTTGTTGGGGTTTAGTGATAAATCAACTTAGTATCTTAAAAAATGTAATTATATTGTGGGGAGTGATGTGGAAATTCTTTTTTACTACACTACTTTATTGCCAAAAATGCAAAAATACCCTACTTTTTAAATTTTTTTCCAGAAATGCCCTACTTTTTCTGGGCCACCTGACACCCCCATAACTCCAAGTTGTGGGCTACCTGAAAGTTGGTGAAAATTTTGTCTTTATTATACCCCACAACTCCAAGTTGTGAGGTACTTTATATATATATTTTTTAATTTTTTAAATTCCTCACAAGTCAAGATTGTGTGGGGTATTTAAAAAGTAAGACATTTCTGGAAAAAACCACACAATCTTGACTTGTGGGGTATTTAAAAAATTAAAAAAATATATATAAAGTGCTTCATAACTTGGAGTTGTGGGGTATAATAAAAACAAAATTTTCACCAACTTCCAGCGTACCCCACAACTTGGAGTTGTGGGGTGTCAGGTGGCGCAGAAAAAGTAGGGCATTTATGGATTTTTTTTTTTAAAAAGTAGGGTATTTTTGCACTTTTGACAATAAAGTAGGGTAGTAAAAAATTCGACTGATGTTGACGGGGGTTGCCACAGTTTAAAAAGTACAAAGATTTATTATGAATTTTAAGAGTGTTAGTTGATTTAGTATCAAAAATAAGTATTTTTGTGTATCTTCTCCATAGGGACTGGTGCGATATTCTAAGTCGTTCAACAATCTATATCGTTATGAGTAATGGAGTGATAATAATTTTTATTTCATAAACTAGAAAACTATGAAATTGTAAACAATATGAGAGTTAACGGGGAAATGTTTATGCTGGGATTAAAGTTCATCAACCTACTTACACGTATTCTCGGATTAGTGTTGTTTATTCTAATTATCAATCGATATTATCACACATTGCTCAGCAACATCATTCTTGTCCAAATGATGTCGTGATTTCTATTGGGTAGTTCAATCGTCGATTTCCCAAACTATTAAAGGATCCAATAGTCGATTGTATCGTTGTATAGCTGATTTCCCAAGCTATTAAACGATACAAAAGCTTTGGGTTCCAATATTCAAAGTGATTATCAAAACCAAAATTCCATGTCTAGAACAAAAGCTTTGATAGAAGATTATTCTAACCTAGATTCAAAAGGTATTTTTCAATACAAATCAAATCCATAAGATTAAAAGCATGGAAAACAAGAATAACCTCAAC
>Ga0228711_1002257_pt1 | contig 29451 bp, 11 predicted proteins | sample MedpolnodulmetaG_2_FD_177996 | JGI IMG/M metagenome (GOLD analysis project Ga0228711, IMG submission 177996) | Root nodule microbial communities from Medicago polymorpha collected in Santa Monica, California, United States - brown nodules | ecosystem: Host-associated > Plants > Roots > Nodule... | reverse complement strand
AAAAAATTTATTTATTTATATAATTTTTTTTTTTTTTTTTTTTCATTTTTTTTTTTTTGAGCAAATTTTTTTTCTTCATCTGATCATTATGAAAATTTACGTTTTTTTTTTTAAATTATAATGAGATGAAATGCATAATTCAAAAGTTTAAATTTAATAAATAAAAAAAAGGTTTAAATGTTCTTTTGACCCCTTAAGTATTTAATTGGTATCATTTTGATCCTTTAACTAAAAAAAAGACTAATTGAGTACTTTAAGTTTTTTTAAGTCTTGTTTAGGTCCCTTCTATTAGGTTTCCGTTAGGTTTAATAAAAAACGTATAACAATTATAATTATAAATCCTTTGTTCAAAGAAATTTAACATTTCAACGGAATGCCACCATTTTCTTATAGAATTTTTTACAATAGATCTGGCATTTTCATAAATTTTGAAAATGGAGAAACATTGTTCTTTTTTGTTTGTAGAAAAATTGACAAACATCATCTCAAATACATACACATAACTGCGATATCCTGGTTGAAGATGTGAAATTTAACAATATTGATATTGTTAGTTCAACTAAACCTTACAAACGAGAAACCATTCCAAAATATGCATTCTTTATAGCCTCCCTACAATCTTCTCTCGATGACAATTGTTGACTATACGAGTCCTCCATCTCTTTGTTAATTTGTTAATTCTTTTCCTTATTAAAATTTTAAATGAAGATATATTTTAGAAAATGAAAACAAAAAAATGGATGTGATCATTATTTTACATTATATGTAAAATAGATGGGACCTAAGTTAATCTTTCTATATATGTATACAATAGTTTGATCTTTATATTGATCATTATTTTACATTATAGAAGGTTAAATTAATTATAAGAACTCTTTTAACGTAATTTTTCTTTTTTGTATTCTTTTTTTCGGCAATTTGAACTATTTTTTCTGCGCAATTTGAATATAGGATCTGTTATCCACTTTTCATGTGCAAGGACGAAAATCATGTTTGTGGTTTCTACCTATAGTCAATCAAAATGGACTATGGAGCATTAAAATGATTTGGATGTCGTAGTGAAGAGTTTGAGAAATGTCACTGCTGTTAGGTGGAGAATGATTCACCATTTGCCAGAGATAGATTGGGAGGTCGAGATCTATCATATTTATCGTGAGGCTAATGGGTGTGCTGATGCTCTTGCTAATGACGGAGGTGATCGTGGTATTCATTGGAGTTTGCATGAGAATTGTCATTTTAGTTTTGACTCCATGGTCAATTTCTCCATAGTTTTCCATTCCTAGGCTTAGACCCTTTTTGATAACAGAAAATAATTGATCCTTACTCATTTTAAATTTTAAGATGTTGAAAGAATATCTAAAATCTTTTGAAAGTGGATCCCATAACCCTGAAGCTAATTTGAAGTATATAGAGTCTTAAACCAAATAAAAAAGGAATTGGCAGACAGAAGATAAGGCCATAAGGAGTAGATTTTAACAGCACTCTTGCAGCTAATATATGAATACTATGTGCATGAAAAATTATAACAAAAAAAGCCACTGTATACTAATTAGAATAAAATCTGATAAAAAATGAAGTCAGGAGCTTTGAACAAAAATAAAAATCTGCCATGGCAGAGATGATATTTTCCTCATCCCTGGCCAATGAAGAAAGAAAGTTGAGAAAAAGAATGCAAAACACTCTTTTATTTTCTGAGTGTAGACTCATTATATTGATGCCCATCATTCAAATTTCAATCTACAATATCACAAGTTTCAGTTTCAACAAATGAGGTTACTAGATTTGGGTAATCAAACAGAAGTCTGCATCACTTTCTTCCTCGTGGATCTCGACTAAGCCCATGTTTCTTCAGTGTTTTAATGTAATTTCTCATGAGGGTAAATTTGTTGCTTCCTAGATGATAGAAATAATCCCAGGAATAAATACCGGTTTTATGCAAGTCGTCAAAATTGAGCCTGGATCATCAAATCCAACAATCAGAGGTTTTAGTTGAGAGTGAATATTAGATTTAGGCAAAGAATTTTATCTTTGGTGTCAGAAATTATTGTACCTTACCCCATAGTTTCCTACTGGTTCTGCAGACATAATTCCCACATGGCGTCTTCCAGATATTACCTAGTTCAATAGGGTTGTGAATAAAGGAAGTATCATTAGAAAGGAATCAACTAACCTCAAATCAGAAAAGGAGTGATTAGGAAGTATAATAATGTTAAGAACCAAACTGGTATAAGGAAGATGACTTTTTATTTTGTTTAGATAAACAAGTTAATTAAGCACTTATAGCATAAACGTTTATCATACAAATGAGTATAAGTTTTTTTTTGTTTTTTTTACAGAAGCTAAATTAGTCCACCAAAATTGACAATGGGGAGAATCGAACCTGAGACCTCGAGGAGGAGCACACTCCCAGTCCCAGGTCCCAAGCCAATACCACCACCAACACAAGTGGGTTACACAAGTGAGTATAAGCTATTTCTACGACAAAAGCTAAAATACAATATAATTGTTTTCATATAAACTATAAGTTGTTTTCATATAAACTATAAGTTGTTTTCATAAGCTATCCTAAAGAGCTTATCGAAATAAGCTGAAAACAACTTATGCCAACATGTATTTGCTGTTTCTATAGGCTCTCACAACCCATGTCAAAAATGTTTATGGCAGTATATAAACTCAAATAAGTCAATCCAAACAGACTCTATATATACTCCACAAATAACTTTGAAATGGTGAAGCTACCTTTTCACCTCCAATTGATCTGATTTTTCCATCAACTGCAGGGCTATTTATTCTGAGAAATTCAGCAGACAACTTGAATACACTACCATTGGCAAATTCCACTTCTACCTGAAACAATTAAGTTCAAGGATGTAAGAAAAACAATTGATGAAATAACATTTCCATGAACTCTAGTATCCAACTTAACAACGAATTAAAATTTCAACCTAAAGATAGGTTTCTATATACATGTAGGTGTTCAACACTCTCCTTAATTGAAAATTTATCAATTCCATTAACTGAGGCATGCTCCAAACTCCAAAAACATCATAAAGAAAAAAGTTAAAAGGAGTAAAAAGGGAAGAATCTCACATGTTTTGGGGCTTGAAGAGAGAATTTAGTTAGACGCGCAGTTTGTTCTGCCGCAGTGTTGAATCTCCGAATGGCTGCCAACATAACTTTCGTTACTCTAGTCACGTTATCTTTAGTTCTAAAGGAGATAATGAAGCTCATGTTAGCTCAAGGGAGTCATATTATACAACTTTTGAGGCAATGAATTGACAGAATATAAGAAGAAAAAGGATTAGACAATAACAAAATGCTAGGGAATTCTTTTTTAAAAACAGTAAACTTTAGTGTTATGTTGAGGTAGGGACCGAACTCGAATATCACTCTACTCATTAACTCTTTCACCCCAGCCACCAAATTATCCTATTATTCCCAAATGATATGGAAATAACAATAGCAACATAGAAAGAAATTATCAATGTATAGTTTAACATGAAAAGAAGCAAGTATTTCAAAAAAAGAAAATACACCTTGTTCTGCCACATCAATAACATAACAAATATTTGTGTATTTTCCGTAATGAAATGTGTTACAAAAGGTAACACTGTATCCTGACTTGTTTGTTTGGATCGAGCTTATGAAAAAGAGCTTATATAAATAAATAAGCTTTTATGCTAATTCATAATATTAATATCTTACTAATGAAAATTGTATATTGATAAGTTGTTTTTTCATAAACTACCTTAACAAATTTATAAATAATACGTTAACGCTTCTTTATTTGCATAAGCTCTAAAATAAGTCAATCCAAACAGACCCATGTCTTTTGGCAAGTCTTATTTTTACTAGCTAATAGTGGTTTTTGATAAGCTAATTCAAGTAGCTTATAGCTTATCATTATTTATCCCAATTTTACCCTCGTAATCTTCATTGAAAAAAATTAAATATTAATTAAATGTTATTTTTATATCATTTCATATATATATATATATAAGCTACTTCAACCGCTGATTTTACCAAACACTATAAATTCAAGCTAGCTTATGAGTTATACGCTATTGTTTTACCAAACAGAGTCTATAAGTTACTTACAAGTTATCATTCATAGGAAATAAATAGTATAGATGAACCTTAAAAAAATATTGATATGAAGTAGACATTTTATCAAGCACCTTGTGTGCAAACTAACAAAAGAAATGAACATAGTTAGATTAAACAGATTAAGCTTACTTTGATGATTCAAAACAGCTGGAGATTGAGAAAAATGGTATGCTGAGCGAGATACTGTCGCTTCGCTTATATCAGAGGAATGGAGTTCAACAATGGATTGCTTTGGTTGTGTGTGTGTGTGTGTTTTTTTTTTCGCAATAAAAATGGTTAAATATATTATTATTATTTATAAAAAGAAAAGTTGAAGTTTTTTTTTAAATCACGTAAAAGAAAATCACACACTCTCTCTCTCTCTCTCGGGGAGAAAATTCCTTACTTCATTATCTTCCTTCTTCCGCCTCAAAAGAGTAAGTTCTTCAATTCTTCCAATTCTCAAGCAAAAGAGATTTGGAGAAAAAGTAGAGGAATTGGTACTCTTTGCAATTGTCAAGGTGGGTTCTCTATTTAACCTTGAATTTAATTATATAGATATGTATTTGTTGTTTAATAGCAATATCATATCAATGGGTATGTATTGTATGAGAAAATTAGGTTTTCTATCATATTATGATTATTATTTAAGAGAAATTAGTTTAGTTTACTTGAACATAATTGGCCTATAAGCTAAAAAGAACTAAAGAATAAATATGAGCATTCCTTCTTAATTAATTATTATAAAGAAATTCTTACATTGAAGATATTGAACTTGCAAATGAACATAATGGACTGCTATTGACAGGTTATATATGAATATGATTATGTTCACTGTTGGTTTATGATACTAGAGTCATAAGCACATCCTAAACTGTCGGTTGTTTATCTTCCTTCTCTAACTATAACCATCAATTGTGATCAGTACAATTGGAAACATGAATGTTAAAGCAGTTAATAAAAATTGAGGCAGATCCGGTAAAGTATTGTCCATTATATCTAATGCTTTACCGGCAGGTGGATACTAATACTACCATACAGATGCTTACTTAATTAGTTTTCTATGAGCTGACTGAATAGGGAATAATGCAGTTAGTTAGAGGCTATGAAGCACGGACACTCTTCAGATTAGGCGTGTCCCGATGTCGGACACGTATCGTGTACGACACCGACACTTGTAATTACACTTAATTATATGATTTTTTCAAATTATAAGTTGTGTCCGTGTTGTGTTCGGTGTCTGTGTCTGTATCCGTGCTTCATAGGTTAGAGGCCACAATTATGGTTATAGTTAGAGAATCCACCGAGACAAGTAGATCTCATCCCACTCCTTTTAATTTTTTTTCCTTCTAATAGACTGGTGAATGTTGTTGCGGACTCAAGGATTAGTTCTCCAAAAATAGACTTCAGGACTCTATTTGGATTTTGTTATGTAAATGTTTGAATTTGAAATTCATGTACATCTTGAGATTTGTATCTTGTTCTTATAAATAAGACAAGAATTTAACTTACCCTCTAATTTGACTCAATTATTTTAATTATCTAGTATCAGTTATAATGTTCTGTATAAAATTCTAGAAAAATTATATGGGATGTTATAGTTGTGCTTGTTAAAAAATTCCCTCTTGGGTTGATTGTGTAGACATAGTTAATCAAAGGGTATCTAAAATGACCATTCAGTGGGAAAATGAGGGAGGGGAAACGGGGGAGCTGACAACTTAAATGTGTTTCCTTGGGGGAAGGTGTGAACCAAATAATAGATGGTAGTAGAAGTGTAGAACTATCTTTCATTGTGTTTATATGCTCGTATACTTTTACTTATTTTTTTAATTTTTTGTTTTACAATCTTTGTAGCACCAACACATTTGATTGAAAATGTGTTCAGTGTCAGACAACGATACAACATCGACCAATTTGATTGAAAATGTGTTCGGTGTCGGACACATATACAACATTGACACATGTGATTTCATTCGATTAATCCATTTTTTCAAATTGTCATCGGTGTCGACGTGTCAGTGTCGTGTCTAGTGTATGTATCACTATCAGTGCTTTATAGTTTGCAATTATGTATTATTGACATTCATTGTTGTCTAATTGAGCTGGAATTGAGTTATATCTTTTTGTTAATTTTGTCCTTTTTCTTCTAAAGAATGCATTTTATTACTTCAGGGAAGTGGTTCTTTGAATGAGCTGGCTGGTGTCGAAAGATTTCTTGTGGCCTTGGATGAACTGAGATATTCATGATTTGAATTGTCAGACTTGGAGTAGGTATAAGAAGTTCTTTCTCTATGTGCAATGCAATTTGAAAACTTGTCGATTTATGTCTTTGATTATCCATTATTGAATTTGAAGGGTTGGGTAGATAAATACCTCAACTGTCTCTGTGTTGGAAATAAATGGTTATTTTCATCTTTTGTCGTCCCAATGAAGGAGAATTGCTGTATAATTTGATTGCATTTGAAAACTTGTCGAGTTATAACAAGCTCTTTCTTTATGTGTGATGCAATTTGAAAACTTGTCAAGTTATCTCTTTGGTTTGTCCTTTATTTATTTGAAGGGCTGGCTAGATAAATTTCTCTCTTGGAAATGAATTGTTAGTTTCACCTTTTTTCGTCCAAATGAAAGAGAACCGCTGTATGATTTGATTGCAATGTTAGTATTTTATCTTTACGACGTCAGTATATACTTCTGTTAGATTTCGTCGATGTTTTTCACCTCGCCCCACCCTGTTGCCATGCCTAGTTTATTAATATTGAATGGTTATGCCTGACGTATGTCTAACTGTTTTTAATATATGGACAGGTAACTCCAACAATCATATTTTGAATGTATTTGTCATGTTGGAACATGTGAGAAGACTAACAACCTTAAAACCAACCATAAACCTCTCCATCTTAGAGTCAAAGTTACATAGATGCCAATGGGTGACCCAATTCAAGCAGATTCTGTCACAAATGATCCTCACCGGTTATATCACAGACACCTACGCCGCAAGCAGGCTCGTCAACTTCTCTACTCACTCCAATTTCATTCCTTTTCCGTATTCCCTCAAAATTTTCGACCACCTTCGCAACCCCAACACCTTCATTTGGAACACTATCATGCGTTCCCACTTAGAACTTCACAATTCACCTCATCAAGCTCTTAACTTTTACAAGCTCTTTCTCTTTCAAAACTCTTCACCTGATCATTATACATATCCGATTATCCTCCGATCCTGCACTGCCCGTGTATCGGAACCCGAAGGAAAGCAAATTCATGACCATGTTGTTAAGTTTGGTTTTGATTCTGACGTTTATGTTAGGAACACATTGATTAACTTGTATGCTGTTTGTGGGAACATGGTGAGTGCACGTAAGGTGTTTAAGGAAAGTCTTGTGTTGGATTTGGTTTCCTGGAATACCCTTTTGGCTGGTTATGTTAATTTGGGAGATGTTGTGGAGGCAGAATGTGTTTATGACAAGATGCCGGTGAGGAACACCATTGCTTCGAACTCCATGATTGTGCTATTTGGAAAAGAGGGTTGTGTTGCAAAGGCGCGAAGTCTTTTTGATCGGATCGAAGGAAAGGATATGGTGTCATGGAGTGCAATGATTTCTTGTTACGAACAGAATGGGATGTGTGAGGAGGCATTGGTTTTGTTTGTAGATATGAATGCTCATGGAGTTATGGTGGATGAGGTGGTTGTGGTTAGTGCTATCTCTGCTTGTACGAGCCTCTCGGTTGTACGGATGGGGAGGTCGGTACATGGTTTGGCATCAAAAATTGGGATTCAAGATTATGTTAGCCTTCAGAATGCAATGATACATTTGTACTCAAACTGTGGAGAGATATTGGATGCTAAGAAACTTTTCAGTGGCGGTGTCCTGTTGGATCTGGTTTCTTGGAACTCAATGATTTCTGGGTACTTGATGTGTGGTTTGGTTGAGGATGCTAAGAAATTGTTTGATTCCATGGTTGAGAAGGATGTTGTATCTTGGAGTGCTATGATATCGGGTTATGCTCAACATGGATGTTTCTCAGAGGCCGTGGCTTTGTTTCAGGAAATGCAGCTTCTTGGAATTAGGCCAGATGAGACTGCTTTAGTGAGTGTCATCTCAGCCTGCAGCCATATGGCTGCTTTGGACTTGGGGAAATGGATTCATGCATATATAAGTAAAAATAAATTCAATGTTAATGTCATTCTGGGCACGACACTTGTAGATATGTATATGAAATGTGGATGTGTGGAAAATGCATTAGAGGTTTTCTATGCTATGGAGGAAAAGGGAGTTTCTACTTGGAATGCTCTCATTCTTGGGTTGGCAATGAATGGTTTGGAAGAAAAATCACTTAACATGTTTGCAGATATGAAAAAAACCAAGACACTACCTAATGGGATAACATTCATGGGAGTTCTTGGGGCATGTCGGCACATGGGCCTAGTGGATGAGGGGCGCCGCTACTTTAGTTCAATGACCCAAGAACACAAGATAGAACCAAATGTTAAGCATTATGGGTGCATGGTTGATCTTTTAGGACGTGCAGGTTTGCTTAAAGAAGCAGAGGAACTGATTGAGAGTATGCCAATGGCGCCTGATGTTGCTACTTGGGGTGCTTTGCTTGGAGCTTGTAGAAAACACCATAACAATGAAATGGGAGAGAAATTGGGAAGGAAACTCATCCAGCTTCAACCTGACCACGATGGTTTCCATGTGCTATTGTCAAATATATATGCTTCAAAAGGAAATTGGGGTGATGTTCTGGAAATTAGGGGAATTATGGCACAACATGGGGTAGTGAAGATGCCTGGTTGTAGCATGATTGAGGCAAATGGAATAGTTCATGAATTCTTAGCGGGAGATAAAACACACCCGCAGATAAAGGATATTGAACATATGTTAGATGAAGTGGCTGCAAAATTAAAGATTGAGGGCTATGCGCCAGTCACAAGTGAGGTTTCACTAGACATAGATGAAGAAGAAAAGGAAACTGCCCTTTTCAGCCATAGTGAGAAGCTAGCTGTTGCTTTTGGACTAATCACTATTCCCCTACCAGCTCCAATCAGAATAATCAAGAATTTACGCATATGTAATGATTGTCATACTGTAGTGAAGCTAATCTCCAAAGCATTTGATCGTGAAATTGTTGTAAGGGATCGTCATCGCTTTCATCACTTTAAACATGGTTCTTGTTCCTGCATGGATTTTTGGTAGCAAAATCCGAAAAATTGCATGTGTGATTAAAGTAAATGGGCATCCCATGCTATGCTTAAGGAAAGTGCACTGAACTCAAAACCTTTACAATGTTTTGGACTCAAATATAGAAGCATGTAGCATTGATGACCTTTTCAGATTTGTTACATGTCATTGATGTTGAATCAAATGATTTTTGTTCTTATGCTGCAAGTTGGTATAAAACGAGGGCAGCAGAGCATGATATACTTCACAAGATATCAATCCATTTTTTATGATGCTGATTACAATCTATTCAACTCCTGGAGTCTGAAGATAATCAATATATAAAGAAATCAATTACAAGGGCTGCAACTATCCTTGTATTTTTATCTTCTTTACATGTGTAAAAGTGGCCGAGTCTGAGGTAACTATTTTACAACCCAAAATAGTGGTATATATTTTGTTTTTATTTGATGTTTATTAATATGGAATGTGTTTATAAATATTAATGGCCGAGTCTGAGCCACTGCTTTTGCTGGGTTATTGATTACCTCAGTAGCTTACACTAATTACTATAGCTTTTCAATTGCTCAAAATTACAGAAACCAAAGTGTCGCTGCACATATAGAAGAATGAGGAAAACCAGTTTCACAAATTGGTATTTAGATAAGCCATTGAAAGAGTATGATCCTTTCCACTGTTTTTTGCAACAGTACAGGTTCGGCCTCTCTTTTTCAATTGCTTTCTCTGTTTGAAGAATCCCTTCTCTTTTTCAATGACTTTCTCTAGTTTTTCTTTTCTGATTTGAATACTGATCTTCCTCTATGGGTTTTCCCTCTCTGGTGTTCAGCATAGTTTAAATGAGTAGGGGTTTGCTGACAAGAAAACCATACAGATGCCACAGTTGTTATTTTTCCCTTTTTCTATTTTCTTCTTTCATTGGTATTTAGTAGAGTTTAAATTAATAAGAGTAGTGATATTTGTATAACTCTTTGGTACAACTTTTATGATAACTTTGGTTTTCTCTCCTTTGATTGGTCAAAAATAATAGAGAGAGAATAAGAAGATAATGTGAGTATGAGAGAGAAAGTTGTCAAAAAGTTGTTAGAAAATGGTTGTACAAATATCATTTCTCAATTAATAAAGGGAGTGTATGCTTGCTGTTGATTAAAATTGATGCCTAAGTATCCTATGTTATATTACATTTTCAATACCACGGTGTCGGTGGTGTATTTCTTTCTTAATGGATGGACTTTGTATCAATCAAATTTGGTTGACAGTTGACAAGGCAAAATAGGATTTATATATGGTAGCAGCTAGAGCTCCTGCTTGCTAGTGCAAGGAAATTTGCTCAATTGGAATTTGTTTGAAATAATCCATTCTTATACTTTACTTACATAGGAAGAAATCACATTGACAGGGTTGATTTTGTTACTTTATTTGGATGAGGAGATACAACAAAGCATTGTAATAGAAATAATAATTTGTTTGACATATAATTATGTGTACACTTGTGTTATTTTGACGCACAATTTGTTGATAATGTATATCACTGTTGACTATTCACATACACGTGAATACCGTTCAGAAGTTCCGCTTTATTAGAGGCTAAAGAAAATTGAAAGAGAAGTAATTATGGTTTCTAAATGATGGCTAAATTGACTGTGTGAAGAAGTTCAAATGTCGTAACTCGTAACAGATAAAATAAACGACTTTGTCTTAGATCGAAGTACTTCTTGAACTGTTGTCCTGTGACTTATGTTGTTTCTTTGAACTTCCTATCTGGGTTGTTTATTTTGTTTTTTATATTCTTATGATTAATTATCGTATAATATTTCAATCACATTTAATTGATTAAAAAAAAAAACAAGTGTCCGTAAATTTAACAAAAAAATATGCATAAACTGTGAAGTACTTTGAAATTTGCCAACCTCAAAATTAAGTCTAGCACCACGCACTGCTTAATTTTTTTTCCAAATCTACATCCATTAACAAGGAAAAGGGGACTTTTTTTTTCTACCAAAAGGAATGAAAAAGGGAAGGTTAAAACTATAATGAAATGAAGGTGTAATATGTTGGAGTTTGACAAACCAAAATAATGGCGTGCCTCTCATAATCTAATTATTATATTCGTCCCTTTATAAAATAAAATCATTTTAGCATTATTTGGGATGCACTTCCGGTGAAGATAAAAAAATCAACTGAATTCAAATCAAAAGTTAACTAATCACTCATTTTCTAAATTTTTAATTTTCTAAACATATCTTGGGCTTTAATTCAGTTCTTTCATCTCTTGCGGAAAAAAAAATGTCAAAAGTGAAGATAAAAATTTAAATTGCAACACTTATATGATAATATGTTCAAACCATCATCTTAAAAAAAAAGTTCAAACCATCAAAATAAAGAATGACATATGCATAGCAAACAAAAGAAGTATAAGAAACGTCACAACAAACAATATAAAATATTTCTCTAAAAAACACAAACAATATAAGATTATCAATCCCAATATAAACAACTAATTTTTTTAACGTGAAATGTTGTAAAGTAAACAACTTAAATCATACTAAGAAATCAACATTATAGCATTTAATATTGTTGTGAATTGATTTAAATATTGTTTGAATCAATTAACAAAGAGAAGTATTTTAAAAACCTATCAAACCTTGGTGGATGCATTCTTTACTAATTAAATAAATATTAAAATGTAATTAATATATTATTAATTTTAATTAAACTAAATAAAAACAATGATTTTGAATGTTGGATAAACCACACACAATTGATTTTCTCTCATTCTAGTGAATTAAACATGACTTTTTGGAGTCATGCATTTAAATTACAAATACCACTATCAACTATATGCACAAACCACCAATATACCTTACAAATATTACGTATCTCCCTCATTCATGTATTTAAAATGTCAGTCTTTAAGACATAAATGGTGTGTGAGATTGAATATAATATATGTTAAAAATATAATCTGATTGTAAATTTTAGTTCCTATTAAATTTATGTATTTTGTATTTATTATTTATCAAATAACATATTTTTTTGAATAATCACATCAAATTATGAAAATACTCCATCCGCCCCAAAATGTAAGAAAAGAAAAACTTATTTTCATTGTCCCAAATTATAAGCAAAAAAGACTAACTTTTACCCTATTTAATCTTTTTTTTTTTTATAAAAAAAAAACCATATTTTCCAAGAAAAACTTCTACATATTTTCATAAAATTAAATGCAAATTACATTCAATTTTTCCTCTCTTTCATTTTCTCCATAATAAATAGCCAATGAAAAATGTTTTCACATCTTTCTATGAAACTTATTCAAAGAAAACACAAAAACTTCTACTAAATTCTTATACGTTTTAAATTTTTTGTTTACAATTTGGGAACGGGGAGAATTCTATTAATTTATGAACACATTACAAATTACATTAATTATCACTTTGAAATTAAATAAGGAACATCAATGACATTAACTATTTCTTTGGTATCTAAAAGGTCTTCGTCTATTATTTTGAATTTTCTTCTTTTCCTTTTTCTTTACGCAAACATAAAATAAAAGACACTTTTGTAAATATACAAGTACAAAAAATTGCTACCTTTCTAACAACTATCATTATAATGTTACTAGTAGAAACACAGACACTCATGTGTTTGTGTTTCAGCTCTTTTTATTGCGATAACACTTGTGAATAATGAATAGTGTTTTTTGTGAAATTTTGATTACGATTAAAAGTATAAAGATTAAATATTTGTGAATTTCAAATTACAACAAAGTCAACAAACCATGCTATTGAGGTTTTGATCAGTTTTCCAAACCATATCAAAGAGAAAGGGTAAAAATTGATCAGTTTTCCAAAGAGAAAAGAGAACAAACCTGATTACGGAATGGATTCTTTAACTTCGGCAACAGACGGTAGGATCACAAGTGTTGCTCTGGTGGACCTACAACGCGCACGATTGTAGAAATAGAAGTGAGGCGAGAGAGAAGAGAGGAAAAAGAGAGAGCAAAGTGATACCCGTGTTTCTTGTCGAAAATTTGTTCAATTTAAGACCAAACATCCGTGCTGTACGTTTGGAAACAACTGAAGAAGAAGAATCTGATCATGTTATTATTGGTAGAACTGATGATAAGATGAAGATTATTAACATGTTGGACAACACCAATGTTGATGTTGTTTCCTCTATTGCTATTGTTGGTCTTGGTGTATAGGCAAGACCACTCTTTCTCAAATGGTCTGCAATGATCCGATGGTCAAAGCTTTCTTTCAGAAGCAGATCTGGATACATGTGTCCCACTCTTTCGATGTCCAAGCTATCTTTATTTGGAGATCATTTACAACTTCCTCTACAAGGTATTTGTTGGTGTTGGACGATGTCTGGAACTTGACTTGTCAAAACTGGAATCAGCTCACAACTTTTTTTATGTCTGGGGCCGCCGCTCGAGGTATTTTTAGCTGAAAAAACTATTCAAAATTCTTTATTTTAAATGTTTAATTGTATATTTAATCCCATACATTGATAAAATTGCAGTTAGTTTTAGTCCACTATTTTTAATTGCACAAGTTTGATCTTAATTCAGAAATGTTGACAAAAAAAAATGACATAATTGTTGGGAGTTTTTTAAAATGGGAGATTAGGTAGTTCAATTAATTTTTTTCAGTGGTGTCTGATGTTTGAACCCTAAACCTTGCATATATTATACATTGTCTTTACCAATTAAGTTAAGTTCAACTAGTTTGACCTAAAGAAAAAAAGAGTTAGAGGTTTTAAACTCGGATGAAGAAATAAATATTAAATTGACTCGTGAGAACCCATTTTTATTATGCATGGTGAACCGTCCTCAGCACATAATGACTTATCGGAATTCATATGATATTATACATTAGATAAATAAATTAAAAATAATAGAAAATAATTTAAACTTACATAGATGAATTAAAGCATACAAATTAATCAAATGAAACAAGATACATAAGGTGATATCCACAATATATTAAAACTATTAGAATCAAATGATTTTCGTTCTTATGCTGCAAGTTGTTCCCCAAAAAGCACTTGTTTGTATAAAAAGAAGGTAGCAGAGCATGATATACTTCAAAAGATATCAAACCATTTTTTATGATGCTGATTACAATCCATTCAACTCCTGGACTCCGAAGATAATCAATATATAAAAAAATCAATTACAAGGGCTGCAACTATCCTTGTATTTTTATCTTCTTTACATGTGTAAAAGTGGCTGCGTCTGAGGTAACTATTTTACAACGCAAAATAGCGGTATATATTTTGTTTTTAGGGTTAAATAAGTAAATAGTCTTCATAAATATACCAATATTTGATTTTAGTCCCTCTAAAATATTCCTTGAACTTTTGGGCTCTTTTGAAATTTTTCATCCATGAAATTAGTTCCTACTCTAAATTGAGAACATGAACTAATTTCATTGATAAAATTTTTTGGAGGGACCAAAAACCTAAAGAATATTTTAGTGGGACTAAAATCAAATATTGATATATTTAAGGGGACCATTTATTTTTTGTAATATAAAAAGGGGGACCATTTACTTATTTAACCCTTGTTTTTATTTGATGTTTATTAATATGAAATGTGTATATAAATATTAAGGTGAGACCTAGGCTGCCTTTAAAAATTGGTGGGCAATTTACCCAAACCAATAAAAAAAACAGCCAAGTGTACTACGTTATATAAATAACATTTATTATTTTATTTTGCAATTTTAACATGTATAATTTTATTTGCATATTCACCCCATTTTAAATTAATGACATTTTACAATTTAAATCATCAAATTAATTAGATTTTCACCTTCAATTCAATCACTTTCCAATTAATTTTTTTTCTTTTTCAAATCTGGGTTATCATTCAACCATTCTCATTCTTCTATTCATCTTCTTCAACTATTCAAAGAATTTAATGCCAACAACATGCATACATTCCAATTAAGAATGGCTTTGCAAAAATCAATAAAAATAAAAAATACCACCATTGGAAATCAAACTAGTGTACACACACTTAATCATTTAACTTGACCAATACATGGATTGCGGTAAGGTGGCCAGAAGTGAAGGCTATGGGGATGAAGAAGAGATGAGCGGTGGCTGAGAGAGGAGAAGAGCGGCGGCTGAGAGAGGAGCAACCATGAAGAGAAAATGAGAAAACATGAAGTAGAAGAAGTTGTTTTAGAGAAAACGTGGGAGAGAGATAACGTGTGAGGATTTTTTGAGTGTAGTATATGCATCTACTTGACTCTGATTGGTTATTGATATGGAAGATATGGAATATGTTTTCCGATGTATATGCGTTTTCCAATGCAGGTGAGATATGAGGGAATAAGAAATTCAAATTTCAAACAGTTGGAGCCAAAAAATTAGGTTTAGGGTTTGACAATTAGGGTAAGCATGTTTGATATAAAGATTCCCTTATAAACACGAGAGAGAATAACGGCCCAAACTCACCTTTTTTTCTTTTTAATTTTTATTCACGGATTTAACACACAAAATAAAAAAAAATTATCGGCTTAAATATGTGATTAGTTCATGCACTTTCACCCAATTTTGGCATTGGCCCCTGTACTTTTCTTTGTTTGACATTGTTCCCTGCACTTTGTAAAAAAAAAACCAAAACTAACGGTGTGCCACGTGGACCAATCATTCCACGCCATGTGGCACACTAAAAGACAAAAAATTCCAAATTATTAATTATTATTTTATTCATTATTTTTTTAGTTAAAAATATCATTAGTCTCTGCACTTTCAACATTTTTTGATATTAGTCCATGCGTTTTGATACTGCTCCCTATACTTTTTTCTTTTTCTTTTTTAAAGAAACTTTCAATGAAATTATTATGTTTTATTATTATTTTTGTTCATTATTTTTATTGAGAATAATTATAAAAAAAATAAAATTAACAAAACCGTTCTCACAACTGTTCTTTTTATCGTTAAAAAAAATTACTAAATGCAAACAATTAGATATCAAAGAACCCGATTAGGTTAGCAATCTGCAAAGAAAGGGGTGAAAAATTGATAAGAATTTTCCAAATCCAACAGGAAACAGTTTCCTCGCAACGGAAATCAAAGAACCAGGTTAACATAACAATTTGCAAGGAAAGGGGGTAAAAGACTAATCAGTTTTCCAAATTCTATCAAAGAAAGAGAACAAACTTGACGAAATGTTGACCAACTTATGACTTTGATCATCTAATTTGACGATGTGGCGTTAGATTATGTGACTTGAAATAAAAAGAATAACCTATTTGTTCGGAGTCTTTTAAAATGGGTGATTGGGTATCTCAACTAATTTGAGCTAAAGAAAAAGAGTTAGAGGTCTTGGGTTTAAACTCAGATGAAGAAGTAAATATTAAATTGACTCGTGACAACTTATTTTGTGTGACAACCTATTCAGACGATATTATTCATTAGATAAATAAATTAAAAATAATAGAAAATAATTTAAATTGAAAAAATATTATATGAAAGTAGTTAAATTAAATAACTAAATAGCTTAAATAAAGTTTAAACTTACATAGATGAAGAAAATCATACAAATTAATAAAATGAAACAAGATACATAAGGTGATATCGACAATATATTAAAACTATTAGAATAGTAAAATTGAAAACTAATGAAAACTCTAAAATTAGTAAGATTGATGCATCACATTTTAAGTTAAGATTTAAGATGAAGTAATCAATTGTTAAAATTGTAAAAACATATGGATTGGGTCTGCAGCTAGTTATAAGCTTGCTACATAAGCAAGTGAGTTAGTGAGATATAACCAATGTATGGTGTACAAAATAAGTTTGTTACTTTGTTGTAATCGGTTAGTTAATCATTGAATAAAGTTTTTGATTTCTCATCATTCTTACCCTCTCAATCCTTTCAATTTTTTTCCAAAACTTGATTCCCAAATTCAGTTAATTTCATCAAGTTGTTCTGTCAAATTGGCATCGAGGGTATGGTTAGAGATCACAATTGTTAAAGAATATGTGAAAGATGGAAACTTTCTTGCGCATTGACCAGTCTTTGATGGAAAAGCTTACGATCAATAGATCATGAAAGTCCCAATCACCTTTAATAATATTGAAATTTAATTGCAATACTGAAAATTAAAAATAAACTAAACCTAAATGAAAAGCAAATCGACCCTGGTATAAAATACAATATACAAAGGATAAATGAAGAAAAGAGAGCAGTTAAAAAGTTGGTTAATTTTGTTTTGAAAGTTAGATAGTTATAAACTTGCTAAACAAGCAAGTGAGTTAGTTAGTTAGTGAGATACAACTAATGTATAAATAAAGTTTTTGATTTCTCATTTCTCACCCTCTCAAATTCTTTCTAAAACCCTAATTCCCAGATTCAGTTAATTCCATCAAGTTGTTCAATCAAATTGGCATCGAGAGCTTGGTTAGAGGTCACCATTGTTGTTGAAGAATCCGTGAAAGATGGCAACTTCCATGTGCATTTTCAAAATGAAGGCGATCTTCATGTATCAAAATGTTCTTGCTATCATCAATGGAGGCTTACGATCAATAGATCGTGAAGATGAAGCTTACGAGCATGGTTAGACTAACAACATTATATTGTTTAATTCAATGTACCTTATTTTTAATTGATCTCTTTCTGTAAGTGTTCATTTTAGTAGCTTGGTATTGAAGTCATTTTGTTTCTCTGATGTTCTTTCTTGATCGGTTTGTGTTTTTTGGATCAATGGTTGTTAAGGTTGTGCTTGTTAAAATTTTCTCCCTTGGCTTGATTATGAACACAGTTAATCAAAGTGTAAAAGTAATGTTGCCAATTGCATATTGCAGAAAATAGTGGTTTGTTCAAATTTCGATATACAACAGTAATATAGCATCGCCATTTGACAACATTTTGTACTAAATATCCTATAACGCATTGGTGTCGGTCATCGGTACAACACCGACACATATGAACACATTCAATTCATTTATTTTTTTCATATTATTATCTGCGTCTTGTCTTCTAGTCTCTATGTTAGAGTCAGACTCTCAATACTATATAGTTTTCAACTTTGTACCATTAACATTCATTGTTTTCTTATTAAACTGAACTTGAGTTATATCTTTTTATTTTGCTATTTTTTCCTCTTTCTTCTAAAGTACACATTTTATCACTTCAGGGAAATGGTTATTTGAATTAGCTTGATGGTGTGAAAGATTTCTTGTGTCCTTGGATGTATTGTGATTGCCAAGATTTGAATTGTCAGATCGGGAGCAGGTATAACAAATTCTTTCTCTATGTGTAAACTCGTCGAGTTATGTTTATACAAGAGTAAGATAATCTATGAGCCTGTTTGAATTTGAATTGCCAGACCTACCCAATTCTCCTCAGACCCTGCACTGCTCATTGTTAAGTTTGGTTTTGATTCTGATGTTTATGTTAGGAACACACTGATTAACTTTGTATCAATCAAATTTGGTTGATAGTTCACAAGGAAAAATAGGATTTATATATGGTAGCAGCTGATAGAGCTCCTGCTTGCTAGTGCAAGGAAATTTGCTCAATTGGAATTTGTTTTAATATAATCCATTCTTATAACTTACAGAGGAAGCAATCGCATTGACAAGGTTGATTTTCATAATTGGATGAAACAAAGCTTTGTAATAGAAATCATAATTGGCTTGACAAGTAAAATAATACTCGTGAGAGAAGTTCAAATGTCAAACATATAAAGTAAAAAATTGAAGAAATTAAGCAAAACATTGTAACACCATGTCAATAGCAATATAATAAATAAACAAACTTGAGAAGACAAAAACTGAGACTAAAATAAAACAAAGTAACGTACTTCAATTAATTTGAAGTTGTCAATCCCACTGAAAAGGTGGAAGAACCCATAGTGCAGGTGGCATCCGTGCAAACCAATTTTGGTAAGGACAATGTTGACTAAAGCTTCCATCTTTAAACATTATAAATTTTCATTTCAAATGGTCCATTAGGATAAGGAACAGGCTGATCATCGTTAAAATCATGGGTGTAATATATGGAATCCTTTTGGAGATAATTAGAGAAATATGAGGCAGCCATAGATACAGAATCACTATCACCCACAAATAAAACATTGTCTCCCAAAATATCAAGTTTTAACATTTGCATAAGCTTACCACTTTGAAGATCCAATTCCAACTTATATACTTCAAATCTTTCAGTACCACTACTAGACAAGATACTATCTTCATCGTCATCGTCTGGAAGACCAATAAATTTTCTCACAAGCCACACTTCTCCCTCCAATGATTTCACAAGATAAACCCGATCAACATAATCATCCCCCTTAGAAGAAACAACATTTGGAATGACCGTCTTATCTTTCAAGTAACTCAAATCGAAAGAGGCAATGTTATTCCATTGTCCCACGGCATAGACTAGACCTTTATAGAAAATAACATCACTGAAGCGATAATAGTCGTGATCAATATAAGTCCAAACCTTTTGTCCGGCTTTTATGAAAGCAAGACAGTTACACATACTATAGATTGCTACAACAATGTAATCATGTGGCATAGTTATAGGATTAGCCGATAAAATAACCTTATGCACATTAAATTCATAATTTTTTCTTCTCCTAAGTATATCCAACATGTAGATAGGTGATAGAGGGATGGAAACATTTTTGAAAGGATTTAGTAGAGTTATAATTGTAACTTTGGAGTACTCCACCTTTGCTAGCCAACCATGACTGGAGCCACAAAACCTCTTGTTATAAGGCACATGAAGTTGCAACTTATAAATTGTTTTGGATGAAATCCCATATAAACTTCTCTTTGTTCTACACTTTCTTTTTGTGGGAATCATTAACATCGGCAATACATTATTTTTTATTTGCCGGTATTGATAATTAACCTTTGCAATGGAATACCAATTCTTGCATACCACGCTGAAATAGATGTGATCTATACGCTCTACCAACTTGTCAAAAATCAAACTTAGAGGAAGTGCTTCCAAAATTTTCTAATCTACCTCCATTGAGAAGAAATCAAGTATATGAAAAGGGGAAGCTTTTTTTTTTTTTTTGGAAGGAAGGAATAGGGGAAGCTTTTTATTTTTTTGGAATGAAGCTATGAGAAAATCAGGTGCACAGAGTGGTTGCAGTTTGATGTATTTAAATATAATTCAGAAGTACCTATTTAAACTATAACGAAATCTTTCTTATTTGGAATTGAAATCTATACGTATCCTTATATATATATATATATATATATATATATATAGAAAACTACCCCTTTCAGCACTTTTGGGTTAATTTTTTTCCTCTAAAAATACCCTCAATTTTCAATACAAATAACACATGTAACAAATAGATAAGAACAAATTTAAATATTAAAACAAATGCAACAAATAGGATATGAATATATCTATTTTTGTTTTTTTACCTTTATTATTTAAAAAGTGTAATAAACTATATGAGTATATTTATACTTACTTTTTCATCATTCCAATTATACCCTTAAACAATTTTTTCTATAATAAAATTGTTGTCGGTGTCATTAAAAAAAGAATTTAGATTATATTTTTTTGTTATATTGTATTATTGTCAGTGTCGATGAAATAGTGATCATCGTTAGTTTGATTTTTTATAACTTAAAAGCAACAAACATTTGTATATATTTTTAGTTTTAATCAAAAACAAAATTTCATAAAAAAAACAGCATTCATAATTTTCAAACATTAGCGCAACGTGTCCGTCTTTTCGCTAATATTGATGAGGTTGTTACATGTTAATTTAGCAATTTTCCTCAAAAAAAAATGTTAATTTAGCAATTATGTGATTCCAAAAGTTGTTACATGAATTAATTGTGGCCCAAATAACAAACATATCTATATATTTGCTCCCACTATATTGCCAATTTAAAGATATGATTTTTTTTTTTGTTTTGAGTGGAAAAGATATGATATTTTTTTCTAAGATATTTTGAAAGATTGGCTTTACAAAATAAGAGCAAAATCAGATGCGATGATGAATAATTTCCGTGCGTGAATTGTGCAATATAATTTGGAAAGATTGATTGTGAAATTGTTTTTAAGGTTTTGAAATTGTGCAATACAATCGGACATTGTTGAAGAAAATGGGTTTTCGCTTGTAGGGTGCAAGCTATGAGAGGCTGGGCAAAGAAGGAATGAAGAAGAGAAAAAGAAAAAGAGAGAGAGGAAGATGGAAAAATTTGGTTTTAAATTTCAAAATGTGATGATTACGTTTTTTTTAATTTCATCCGTATGTAAATATGTGTTTTTGGTTTTAGTCCCTCTAACAAGACCAATTGCCATCTCATCTTTTTATTCGTGAATATTGACTGCATTGATGGAGAGACGTAGTCGGGTTCGAGTGGTGCATCATTAATTTGAAGCAAAAGCCTCTACCACATAGAATAGAAAGAAATAAAGTAATGTGTCGTTGCCTCTAATAGTTGGAAAACATCTCTTCCTCCATTCGTGATGTTGCTTATGAAGCCCTTATCAACACATTTATTTCCCATAATTTGTTATGGATCCCAAGTATACCTTCCACCTCCCAACCTTGTGCAACACAGGTTGTCTGCCGCTTTTGTTATGTAAGACCCCGTTGTAATGATTATCGGTGGCAGAGCACCACATGGGCCACAACCCATCCTCCAATCTTTTTAATTTTGTTTTACATGTGTAAGTATAAATATACCACTAAATTTAAATACAAACTTCAAGCCGGCCCTTCCAATTATTTTCACCTCCACGTGTATGTTTTGTGATTTGTTTATTTAAGAACAAATATACTTTTGGATCTCATCAAATGGTTGATATTTCATTTAGTTTAAGAAGTATATAATACTTTAATTTTGAGACATTAATTCTAAATATAGCATGACAATTTACATTGAAAGAGAAGCTAGTGTAACTATTAGTTTTGATTATATTTTATATGATTTCAAGTAATTTGGAATATTTCCTAAAAAAAAAGTAATTTGGAATATGTAGAGAATTATTTTAAATTTTTAATATATGTTGTAATTTAATTTTTTTATTTTCAACTTTATGTTTAATGCACACTACAACATAAATTTTGTTTTATATATTATAGTTTATTTTGGTGGCCCACCCATAATTTTTTTGGCTCCGCCACTATGATCATTAACAAGCAAACTATTATTTTTCTACCAACTTCCATTCTCTACAAAACTTTCCTAGTTCCTAAACTTTAAAAGAATTTTGAATTTTCAAATGGACAAAAAGAACTTAATTTAGTGGCAAAATTCATGTCACAAGTGTGACGAAAATTGAAACCAAAATTTATGTGTTTGTAAAGTTTTGCCCATCAAAATGTACCCATCATGCTTTTCTAGTTTCAAATTAACATCCGGGTAGTTCATCTTCAGATTTCGTGCAGCACACAAATTAGCTGCTACAAACACACACGGACTTGCTCATTTTTTCTGTCGTCTCAATCATGTCTCAACAATTTTAGGGTTGTCTAATAATTTTTGATAAAAAGTGGGACTTAAAAAATTTAATACTATATGTGATTTTTTTTATCTTCAGGCCATTTTATTTATAAATCTAATAAAAAATATTTTACTAGTAGGCCTAAATATAAATCATGAATATCTTGACTCTCGTTATGAAATATAATATTTAATGCATATAAATAAATAGTAAATAAATATATGTGTGTAAAATAAATATAATGGTATAATTATTGAAACGTCATATAGTATATGAGAACCAATTCAATAGAATGTGATTTATGTAAATTGTAAATTTCAGGGAACTATTTAAAAACCCACGTTTTTACCATCCTAACCAACAAATACCAACTTTGAGTGTGTGTCTATCTTATGATAGATCAACACAATATTAGGATTGCATTTGAAACAATGGATAATTTCCTACATGAATTTTCGTATGGTCCTTAAGCCTCATTTTAGATTTGAAGATAAATCCACACGTATAGCATTTGAATTCTATTCTGCTGTAATTGTAACGTATAACATTAGAAGAATTGGACTTTGATTGCACATACTTTGGAATATAAATGCAGGTATGACATGGTAGAAGCTTATATAAAGCTATAGCACACGCCTTCACACAAGTCATTTTCGAGTTGCATTGAGTCAATAAGAGACATAAAATCAAAATGGTCTCTGAAGGATAGCAAGAAGCAGAAAAAGAAATTAATATAAAAGTTATTATGTATTATTTATAAGTTTGTTAATGTAAGTTGTGAAAAAACAATTTATGAAGATACAATTTTCGTTAGTAAGAACTTATGAATTAATATAAAAGCTTTTAAATTTGCATAAAAAATTTTATTAGCTCAAAGTATCGATAGATTTGAGTACTACCATTAAAAGCTCGTATAGAACTTATTAAAACATTATGTGAAATAAAACAAAAATAAACCAAAATTATAAATTAATATGGATTTACACAACCAAATTACAAATAAAAAACAAATCCTAATCAATATATTATTGGCATCCATAATTTGCAATTTTTACCTGGTCTCTAGCCTCAGCAATGACTCTTTTAGAGGATGAACTTGACTTCTCAAACACTAACATCTTTGAATTAGAAAGATACCTTTGTTGGTTGATTTGAAATTACAATCAATATTTTGTATATTGATCTAAGACCAAAGATCCAAAATAAGAAGGCGCGTCGATGATTAGTTGACTATTAGCTTAGCTACATCTTCTCCGAAAGAAATGTTGAATTCTGAAAAGATAACTCAAGTTTTTCTGTTCAAATTTCTTCCAAAAGAAAAGAAAATTTCGTTAATGATACATTCAATTTACCGATGTTGGTGTCCATTAGCATAGCTTATCACTCTCTCAGTCCTCGTGAGTTTAACTCAATTGATAGGGATGATGCAAAATATATTCAAGGTCTGGGGTTCAAATCCTAGCCACCACCAACAAAAAGCTTATCTCAATCTCAATTCAAAGTTTCAACCGTCTTGAATTAATTATTGTACTAACTTACTTAATATTGTTGGTGCCATAATAAAAGTTCTAGCAAAACTCAGGTTCCTCGTTAAAGCAATGCCTTTACAATATTGATTTTACTTTTTTTTACTTGATCGATAAGGTTGTGGCTCTTCCACCACCACAAAAAACCATTGGAACCACCAGACGTGTGTTTATGAGATGCGATGGGGGGACAACAGAATATCAATGGAGTCATATGTTACCGTTGAAGTGTGTTTCATTGCAGTTACAGTTGGGAATGTTCTAGAGACAACAGGGGCAGAACTTATAATCTTTAATTTTGGTCTAATCTTATACTAAATGGTCTAGAGCCGTTATACCTAAAACAACCAATTGGGAATGCTTTGGAGAAAACAAGGAAAAATGGATACACAGGCAATAACAGGAGCAGAAAGACTAAATCCAAGCCTTGAAGGTGACAAAGATACATGATAAATTCTTATGGAATGAATTCATCCAATTGCACAATATTAGAAGAGTTTTGAACTATGAAGCGTTGATATAGGCACCAGACATGACAATGAATATTGGCACATGTATAATTTCAGCAAATGACAAAATTGAATGTACCCACCAACATCAGTATAACTCTGTGAGTCGATGTCAGACACATGTCACACCTTTGCTATGAAGCACAAAACAGACACAGACACGACATTGACACATCGGCACCAGTATAAATTCAAAAAATGAAAAAATTAAATGTAATTATGTGTGTGAGTGTCGGACACAAGTCACACCTTTGCTAAGAAGCATAGTCATAGACACGGACATTAGACACGACATTGGCACATCAACATCAATATAATTTCATAAAATTACAAAATTGAATGTAACCATTGGCACTAATATAATCTTGTGGATCGGTGTCCAACATATGTCACGCCTTTGCTATGAAGCACAAAACAAACACAGACACTAACATATCGACACCAATATTTATGTTTGATAATGAATTTGTTAGTGCTCGCAAACTTATTCCAGCAAATATCTAGACGTGAGTTTGAAATCAATGTTTGAGATTATTTTGTTGTAGATTTTTTTTTAGGGGTTTGTTGTAGAAATTTAAATTTAAATTAAATCTATGATGTACTTAGTTGATTTTTTCTCTCAAAAAGATATACTAAATACAATATATGGTGCAGTTTAAACCCACTACATTTAGGAAAATGAAAGAGAACAAACCATTAAATTAACAACCAATTATTAAGGATAAATTTAGGTGCATTCCTTTAAGGGTTTGTTTGGGATGAAGTTTTGGAGGGGAGATCTTTGGAGAACTAAGCTATACTTTGAAGGATATATATATATATATATATATTTAAAAAAAAATTATTATTAATATTAATGATCATATAATATTTCAATTACTTAATTGATTTAAAACCTTATTTATAGTGTCTGTAAATTGTAATTTAAATAAACAGAGAGGTACTAAATGGTACGACCCGCTAGTCTACAAAATTTCACGAATTGTTGAGTTGTTACTTTCACATGCCATGCGCAACATATGTGCTCACTTATTTTATCAAAAACTGGGAGATTAAATTAAACAAATGCTAAATACAACACTAAAAAGATTGAAAAATATAACACCCTTTATAGAAGTAGTAATAATAGTGATCATGTCTCATGGGACAATAAAGACCACTGGATTATCAAAAAGAGGTGTTAACAGAACAAATTATTTCTAAGAAGCTGACAAAACAGGTATATGGCGTTCAGAAATCAAGTCATTGTTGAATTGTTGCCTCTATGGAATTGTTTAAAGATCAAAATAATATAACTTCTGTTCATTCGTGAAATTTTGTGTGCACTCTATTCGCACAATCCAACATTTCTCAAAGAAAAATAAGATCTAGTTGTCTTTTATATACTCTCAATCCAAATATACCCGAAGTGTTTTTCTATCTATGTATAATAATAAATTTTGAAAAAATTATGAATTTAAAGACATTATTACATGTAGCTAAGATTCATATGAGAAACAAACAAAAAATGCATATAGTTTGTCGTCTTAATATAATTCGCATAAACTGTGCAGTACTTTGAAATTTGGCTACCACAAAAAACTAAGTCTAACTCTGCACACAAGAGTGCTTTTAAAATTTTCAAATCTACGTCCATGGACAAGAAAAGGATTGAAACAAGTACATACAAAGGGGAATTTTTTTGAAAAGGAAGGAAAATGGGAAGGTTAAAACTATGAGGAAATCAAAGCATGAGACATTGTAGGTTAGGGATGATAATTGGACCCAAATCCAATAGGTACCTGCAAAAAAATCCATGATGACAGGTAAATACCCATATAGTTGGGTTTCCGATTTGGGTAATTACCAACAACTTTAAAGGGATATGAGTGTTGGTACGAATACTCTAGTGCCTAGCCCGCTCCGCAGCTCGCACACTATATAAACTATAGTTATAACCGTATATACTAAAATTAATTAATTAATCATAAGTCTTTGATTTTTTTTGACAAATCCTAAGTCTTTGATATTTATTGTAATATGCATTTGTTTTTTATACGTTTGATGCTTTATATTTGGTTAAATACTAGCATGTGTAATATTTTATAAATTGATTTGAAATTTAGATCATATTTTAACTATGTGTGATGATTTTTTGTTATTTATTGTCTTTTTGTTGTTAAAGTGTAGATAATGGGTGCAGATACGAGCGCTTAGGTACCCAAAAGGTACGGTACGAGAACAAACACCAAACTTATTGTTCACGAGGGTACGAACTTAGGTACAAACATATTTTTATAAACGAGGATACAAGGATGGACACCATAGTATCTGCATGAATACCAATTGTCATCCTTAGTATTAATTCTGCTCCTCTCAATCATATTAGAATTGTTTCGTCTTCGGACACAACAGCTTGAACAAAAAAAAATTGGGATGCTTGAGCGAAAAGAAAAAAATTTAAGTTGCAATTTAAAATATATAAATAAATTAAAAGGTAAATTCAGTAATCTATAATAACACTAGTATGACTGCACAATCCATCAAAATAAATAAAGAAACCTTACTGCATAGTAAGCAAAATAAATCTAAAAAACTTCACAAACAAACAGGGCAAGATAATATCACCAACCATTTTTCTTAAAACTGACCAAATATCAATCCCAATAAACAACTATTTTTTTAATATGAAATAACATATAAAGTAAACAACTTACATCCGGTTAAGAAATTAACATTACAACATTTAATGATGTCGTGAATGGTTTCAAAAATTGCTTGAATTAATTAACAAAGAGAAGCATTTTAAAAACATACTAAACCTTTCTTCAAAAAAAAAAAATACTAAACCTTGGTGGATGCATGCTTTACTAATTGAAGAAAGATAAACACACAATAAAAATATTATTAGTTTTAATTAAATTAAAAAATCAATTTTGAATATTAGATAAACCACACATAATTGATTTTCTCTCATTCTCATTAATAAAACATGACTTTTGGAGTCATCATTTAATTAACAAACATACATAAACCACGACTACACCTTGCAAATATTACATATCTCACTCATTATTCATGAATTAAATATTACATTGTTTGAGTCATACATGTCGTGTGAGAACGAATATTATGTATGATAAAAATACAATGTGATTGTAAATTTTAATTTCTATTAAATTATGTATTTTGTATCAATTATCTATCTAATAACATGATTTGTTCAAATAGTCACATAAAATTATGTCATATTTTATTATTCATTGATGAGATATAAACTACATTAGTTACCACTTTAAAATTAAACGAAAAACATAAAAAAAAACATAAATTATTTATTTAGTTTCTCAACAATCTTCATCTATATTATTTTGCATTTGCTTCCTTTCGTTTTTTTCTTTCTTCTTTTTGATACACAATCATAAAATAAAAGACATGTTTGTGAATGGTCAAGTACAAAATTGTTATCTCTCCGATAATTAACATTATATTATTATTATAAAAAATTGATACCTCTCAATTTTTAATTCAAACAATTTTTTCCTACTCAACTGTTGCTTATGTTTCATCTACGTTAACATAATGTAGTAAGAACTAAGCTCCACTTTCATATCATGTAAATTGATTATTAATGTTGTACCAAAAAAAATTGATTATATTAATGTATGATATTTAACATATATAGGAATATTGAATAGAATAGAAGAGATATAGCTTAGTTAAGTGAGACAGATGCTGGCATGTGAGAACGAGACTTCACAAGGCTTAAATGAAGTTCATGTGTCTTTATTTTGATAAAATCGTAATTTTGGTCCTCATATTCTTAATTGCATAATTTTGATCTCTCATCTTAAAAATGTCACTAATCTATGATTTTGATCATCCAATTTGACAATGTGATGATACATTGTTTACTCTCAGTCTCCGATATTATTTCAAATGATATTTTTTATTGACGAATGAAATAGTTTTGAAATTTTGTATAGTTTTTTTCTTTTATAGGATGAAAATTTGGAGTAAAGATCATCTCCATTTATCAAATTATATAAAGTATACAATTTTGAGAGAGATAAACATAAAAAATAAATGTTTCCATTAAATGGGTCCCACATGTATTAATTATTTTAGGAAAATGTTCACCAGTGCCCCAGGATTAGTTAAGAAATTATAAAAGGAAATGTTTTTTCGGAAATAGTGTATTTTACTTTTTGAAACTTGAAAAGGTGTTGTTTTTAATGTTGACTTTGTTTTTTTTCTTTCCATTTTTAGGTGCTTAAATAGTGTCTCGACTCCCAGGGACACTGGTTAACATGACTCATTATTTTATACTTTTTTCAAGATTTTTGGTGTCTTTATCTCACGAAATGAAGAAAATGGAAAGAATTATAAATAGAAAGGATTCGTAAATATTTTCAATAAATGAGTCCCGTCATCATTAATTATTGTATACTCTTTTCAAGATTTTTTGCGTATATATCTTTTCAAATGGAAGAAATTTAGAGAATTGTAAATGAAGATGATGTCAACTCGAAAATTTGTATAGTTAACCTATTAAATAAGAGTTTTTAATTAGACCAAATTATTGTTGCAACTATAACAAGAGTTAAGTTAGTTTCATCCCACATAAAGTAGATATGGACCACATATTTTCCATACTTTTTTTAAGAAGTCAGAAATATATAAAAACGTTGATGTTCGAGAATAGAAAAATACAAAGG
>Ga0228711_1002256_pt1 | contig 29461 bp, 12 predicted proteins | sample MedpolnodulmetaG_2_FD_177996 | JGI IMG/M metagenome (GOLD analysis project Ga0228711, IMG submission 177996) | Root nodule microbial communities from Medicago polymorpha collected in Santa Monica, California, United States - brown nodules | ecosystem: Host-associated > Plants > Roots > Nodule... | reverse complement strand
AATCTTGTATTTTTTTTTTTTTTTTTCAGACTAAAATAGATCTTCACTCTAAAAATTAATCCTATCAAACTGTGAGGAAAATAAAAAAATGGATGACCAACAAACAATTTCTTAACTTTTTTTTATTTTTTATGGTTAAAAAGTATTTGTGATTTATTACTTAGAAAAAAAAAAGGAAAAAGAGACATCTTTATTAATTAATGTGACCCCAATGACCATATTATATTCATTTCTGATGAGGAAATTTGAATTTTCTATCTTGAAATCATGTTAAACTTTAACTCTAAACTAACATCTTAGCTGTGACTTATGTGTGCGCGATCCCAATGCTAGCTCCAGGGTGAAGATGACATTTGTTTAGAATATTTATTTATTAACTCTCCGGTTTCAAGACAATCGAATAAGTAAAATTTGATTAAGGATTGTTACTGTTATAATTTATACTTGATTTTTTTTTACCAAAGTGTTGTTAATTATAATCACTTGATTACGATTTTTTTGAATTAAATGCTCTTTTTAAAAAAAAAAATACTATTTTTTAGAGATTAAAAAAAATTACTTGTTGGTTTTATTTTTAAGATATAAATATATGTTTTTAATTAAAGAATAAGGGGATAAATTGGTTCCTTAAAAAAAAGGGGATAAATTGGTTCTCAAAACTATAACCATCGGTAAAAATAGTCACTATCTTTATACAAATTGACAAATAATCTCTAAAATTGTACAATATCATTCAAATTAATCCCTTTGTGAACTTTTATAGTTAGATTATGACATGACATGTTAACTAGACATGTCACATGTCGATTTTATATTGATGTGAGTTCAAAAGGGGTAAACTTATATATGAAATTTAGGCCATTTCAGATGCAAATATATGCATCAACTAATTATGAAATTTATTCCCTAAGTTATCTAAATTTCATAAACAAACTAGAATTCGATTTGTGCGATGCACGGGCTTTTTTTAAAAAGTGTCATATATAAGTATTAAATTGACTGTATTTTTAGAGTGTCATATACAAACAATATATACAATAGATATATACAAATGATGACACAACAAGATAAGAATGAAAAGCTCATCAGTGAGGAGAAATATTAGGGATTGCTGCATTTTAGAGAGAATTTGTTAGGTTAAATTGGTGCGCTGTATTTTAGATGAAATTTGTTAGGTTAAATTGCTGCTAACCTAATGAATCATTTTAGAGGGAAATTATTAGGTTAAGTTGCTGCAAATTAATAAAACTAGACCATTGACCCGTGATGTCGCACGGATCATACCGATGAATATACAAAGCGCTAATATGTATGTGAATAGTTTAGTTGAATGGAAAAAATTGTATGATTCAATTCATAATATTAATTGCCACAAACGTTTGTACCGTACCATATTAAAATATTTCTATGACATCAACCATGGTACCTTAACATACCACATAAATTTAATTGCATAGTTTATTGAAGAAAAGAAAATCCGATGTTTGTCGACATATAAATAGTACCAATATGCAATAAAATACGTGCTTAATATTCACAGGGAACGATGATATTTCTTCTTATATCGATGGAAAATATAATAATTTTATGACAGTCTAGGATATAGAGAAGTTTCATTAAAGTGTTAAATATGTGTTTTTAAGTCAATTATTGATAGTAGGATGACCCGAGGGCTATCATTATTAAATTTAGGCAAACACAAAAAACTACATACTTTGCTAAACAATAGACTTCATATAGCAAGAACTTATTATAGTGTTTGGAACATGGAAAAGACGTCATAAATTTAAATCTAAAAAATAGAAGGATCTGATAAAAGCAAACACTTGCAAGGTTCTTAAGCAATTAAATAAACAATTTACTAACGATTGACATGTCGATAACCTGAAACATTTTGATAAGGATGAAACAATTTAATTTAATATTCCTTCCCAAAAAAGTAGGTTAAACGATTCAATTTTGTTAGGTACGTTTGGTTGATTCGCTTCCATACATTTTGTTTTCCATAAAAATAGGATAATTAGTTTGGAAACGATTTTATTTTGTTTTCCATAAAAATAGGATAATTAGTTTAGGTTGAAGGGAAATAGGCTACATAATTATGTTAAGAATTAGGATTGACATTTTGCATAAATTAAATCTAGGGTTAATATAGTAAAGTCAGGCGAAAAAATTAGGTTAAATCTAGGGTTAATATTGCGTCACGGGTTATCATTTAGAAATAAGAGATGATATTTTGCATAAATTAAATCTCGGGTTAATATAGTAAAGTCAGGCGAAAAAAGTTGGTGTTAAATCTAGGGTTAATATTGCGTCACGGGTTAACATTTAGAAATAAGAGATTGCTGCAGACCTAACAAAATTAATAAATAAACAAAATATTGTAAAAAAAAAAGGCATGAAATTAGTGCGATGAATTTTTCTAGTATTGTGTACAAAATATTGTCAAAAAAAAAAGAAGGCAAGAGGATAGCAAAAAAAAGGCAAGAGGATAGGAATGAAATTGGTGCAATGCATTTTTTTAGGTGAAATTTGTTAGGTTAAATTACTGCTAACCTAATACAACAAGCAAATGAGCGGGAAAATATTAGGTTAAATTGCTGCCGACCTAACAAAATTAATAAATAAGGATAAGGATAAGGATATAGCCAAGTTTACATGGAAATTAGGGTAGCCGAGTTTGCATAGAAATTAGGGTATTCTGTTTGTAAACGTATTAAATAAGTGTACAAAATATTGTAAAGAAAAAAGGAAAAAAAAAACATAAGTGTACAAGATATTATCAAAAAAAAAAGGCAACATGATAGCGATGCATTTCTTTAGTATTAAATAAGTGTACAAAATATTGTAAAAAAAATCAGGCATAAGTGTACAAAATATTGTCGAAAAAAAGGAAAAAAAGGCAGAAGTGTACAAAATATTATATAAAAATAAAAAGTAACATGATAGCGATGCATTTCTTTAGTATTAAACAAGTGTACAAAATATTATCAAAAAATGCATAAGTGTACAAAATATTGTCAAAAAAAAGAAGACAAGAGGATAGGATAGAAATGAAATTGGTAGAATGCATTTTTTTAAATGGAATTTGTTAGGTTAAATTACTGCTAACATAATACAATAAATCAGAGGAAAATATTAGGTTAATTTGCTACGGACTTAATAAAATGAATAAATAAGGATTAGTTCTATGATGTAATGATACTAATGTTGGATCAATGACAATGCAGATGAATCGCATATTTAGTTAGCATGTTGGGTCACGTTCTCTAGCTAATAGTAATTTATTTATTTATTTTTTGCGAAAAGTAAAAGTTAATTTAGATTTTTTTTTTACGTCAGATTACAATTTGTCTATTTTAGTACATGATTCTTTCAATTTGTCAAAAGAATAAACACCTGATTCTTATAAAAAATATAAAGTATATTCATATTTATAACTTTTATACAAAATGAAGACAAAATAAAATATGACAGTTTTTTTTTTTAAAAAAAATTCAATTTGTATGCATCGTCGGTGTATATTTATTTTATACATGTACTTATTGATGTGTTGTCATGTTAATTAATAAATATGAAAACACATGAGTTGTCATATTCATTAATTGGCGTAGAAATAGAGTATTTGATGTGTATGTAAAATGAATCACAAAAAAAATTAAAATGTAATATGACACGGGATTCGATTTTCACGGAAACACTTTAGAACATGATGTAGACGCTGAAACAATTGTCGGGCTTATTGTAAATGTTGGGTTTAATGGCTAGCATGTACAATGCAAATCATTTTTCACCTGCATTGACGGAAAAAGAGGATGAGTGATTTGCTAATTCGATAAATAATGTTTGAAGAAAATGAAGTTGAAACTGATATGCGTAGAGGCAAATCAAACATATTTGTCCATAATCAATTTATGTCGTGGATGCATGAGGAAAAAGAAAAAAGAAGTATTTTTGTTTAGAGTTTCACTTTGATAAGGCCTATGATTCGGTCGATTGAAATTTTCTTGACTTTGTGATGTTAAAGATGAGGTTTAACGTGAAAAGAACGAGATATATATAAGAGTGTTTAAGGACATCTTCTATTCAATATTGGTCAATGGTAGTCCTGCCAAAAAATTTAAGAGTTGTGGATTAATGTGAGGAGATCCCCTATCACATTTTCCTTTTGTAATTATAGCGGAGGCTTTAATTATGTTGGAGTTGTGGCAGTTTGCTGGTTATATACTTGATAGGGGTGACTAATGTTTACAATATGCTGACAACAATTTAATCATTGGTGAAAAGAGGTGATCTAATATTATGATCATAAAGGCAAGTTTGTTGCTATTTGAAATGATGTAAGACTTAAATGTTAACATTAATTAATAAGAGCTTATTGGTAGGGATAAATTTTCCTAAAGGTGGTTTGAAGAGGAAGCTAACATCCTGAATTGTAGAACATGCTTCAGCAGAAAGAGGGAAATTTTAACTAGTGTCTCTTGAGCATTAGTTAATGACTTTAAATGATAACTTTTTATAAAAGTTTGTGTAATCAGTGCATTGGAAATTGAAAACTGTGACATTTTAAAAGAATAATTACCTAATTTAGCATGCTTAAAAAGTGTCCCGGGAGCATTCGTTAACAAGACCCAAATTGTAAATCAAACCAACTCAAAGTGAAAATCACAAAAAAAAACTGTGTTTGACTTACTATAACATAATGAAAACACTAATTAAACATATATCATCCAATCCAAAGACTACTCCAAGTCAAGCACACTTAACTGTGAAGTTCTTATGGAATGAGCTACCAGAAAGAAGATGCATCTTGTTGATATAAGCAGTATCAAACAGTTCTTATAAGCCTTTCTTCAACCATGCAGTCCTATACCTACACGGCCTCGGGATCCCTCTCATCCTGATGTGATACGGTTCGTCTAGAAGCTGTCGGAAGCCGCTCATTGTCGTGCCTTGTGCACCGGCGACCGCTCCCCATCCTTGTCAACCTTGGGTGTTATACTTTCCCTATCAAAATCTCTCCCAAATTGTATTAAAATCAATACATAAAGCCAAAATCTCGCAACATTGATGTAATGTTGGTGCATCCTACCTTTTAAATTGTTTTTAATGTTGGAAAGAAAAAATTGTATTGTCTCACAAAAAACCACACCAGCTAAACCAACCCAAACCATATCGGTTTGGTTTTAAAAAAAACCTAGCGAACCAAACTACAAGTTTTTTATCTTATAGTTCATATGACTTTTAACCTCAAAATTGGTGCAAACCCAAGGAGAAAATATATGTGGCATCCTGGGATTGATGTAGTGAGATCTACACTATTAAGTCGAAAGAATAAAAAGTTATCCAGTGGTGGTCATGCGTTCATAATAAAATCACTCTTGTATACTCTTCTAATGTACTTCCTCCCTTTTTTCAAGCTCCATCATGTATTACACCTAAACTTAAAATTTATTTTTATACAATTTTCATGGAGAGGGGTGAGGAGGAGAGGAAAATTAATCGGGTGAAATGTGATGTGTAGTCCTCTTGAGTAAGGGGAGTATTAAAAAAAAGGGCAGAAATTGAGTAGAGTCGAACACTCTAGACTTCGACTTAATAAGAATTTGTTCAACTTAAAACTTGGATTCGATACGAACCTTTTGTTTAACTAAAGTTTGGCTCGTTTAAAGTTCACGAGCAACTAATTTTGGTTCTTTAGGTTCAACTCGTTTGTCCAAATCACATCATTTAAAAACCTTTTGTTTTTGTCAAAAAATTATATCTTCAACCTTTTATTTATTTTTTTAAAAAGCGTAGATTGTACTAAAATAAAACTTGGTGAGTATCTAAACAATGTCCTCTAACATTTTAATTCATATTCATATATATCACGTACAAGATTAAGAAAGAATACTACCTCTCAAAAAATCAAAAAATCAAAAAATACTGGTGAGCATCTCGATCTTAAGACCACTAGGGAGAATGGTGGTAGTAGCACTTTATATTTATTGTAGTTCACTTACTTACCACCGCCAATACAATCTTTGTTTAACGAACTTATATATGGTAAGATTGATAAGGCTGTCAAATTCATACCCAATTAAAGAGGTTTACAAGGGATCTTATGTCTTCAATTCCAAACTTCTCTAACCCCTCATGGTTGAAGGATTGGCATAAATCAATCTCATCAAAGGTTTTTTTCCAGATGTATAGTTTGCTATTTGTCAATGGTTTGGGATTCGACGACTTTTCGAAACAAGGTGTGCCGTATCAAGAGCAATTTGAAGGTCTGATTGGCAATGGCAAAACTTTTTCAAAGCGTAGCGTGGTATGGTTTGCACTGCATGTTTGTGGAACATATGGGAGGCAAGAATGAGAAACTTTTTCACAACAAGGAAATTTGCTTAGAAATGATGGTAAAAGAGGTGAAAATGTATTTTTGGAACTGGTTGAGCATTTAATCAATTAACACATCTCTTTGACTTATTAAAATTTACATAGTTTTTTTACCAACTTTTTTTACATAGTTCCGACTAAAAAAAGATGATAATGTATTCTTGTAAAAAAGACTATTCTATAACAGAAACAAACAACTACTTGCAATTATAGACCAAAACACATGTAGTCAGTGGCGTTGCCAAGACCCTGAGTTAGGGGGTTCAAAATTTTGACCTTACGAATTTTTATCTTGAATGTGTGCTCTCAAATCTCTAAATGTATCGAAATTACAAATACAATCATAAATGTCTTTTTTTTTTCTTCTAAGGATCATAAATGCCTTTTTTATTAGTCGTTTTGATTATCGAATAACTTTTTAGATATTCAATTTTATCGTAGAGTATGTTTTTTCATTGTTCAGTTTAATCTATAAAATTGCTAAAATAAAGATGTATTAATGATGTGTTTGCAATTTCAATAAAGTTAGGGAGTACGATAAGTTAAATATTTAAATATAAATGTAGTAAGATTATAAATGTTAATATATATGGGTCTTGTTAACAAGTGCCCTAAAGACATTGTTTAAGGAACCCATAAAAAAATTTCATCTTAAATATACAAGTCAAACACATATAATAGTCATAATTACAGAATTTTCCACGTTAAAATTACCACTTTTAGATGCTTAAACAATACCATAAGGACATTTGTTAGCATTTTCTATGATATATTTATAATTAATTAAGGATTACAAATAAGTTCAAGACGTGTCCTGTGTTCTTTTACATTTTGTTGAAGAAAAAAAACTTCACAATAAAACACCAATTACTTATATTAAATAAAAAAAAAGTGCTTACACAACAAATTACCAACATTAAATGAAAATAAAAAAGCCAGTCTATAAAAGCAATAAGGTATGATATGATTGTCATCTATAATAATGTCATCAGCGTTTAAAACCTAAAAAGTAAAGTGTGGAGAAGTCTTAGGAGATGCAAAAATAATAATTAACGATGTACAAACCTATAAACAAATAATATTATTGTGTAGAAATTAAAAAAATAGGGGATGCATGTGCATCCCCTCACCCAAAAGTGGCTCCGCCATTGTATATAGTACAATATGATACAATTATTTGAGAACATTTTATCATCATCATAACCCTAACGCAAGTACTGTTGTTTTTTTTCTTCTGAAAGATACCACAAGTACTATATTACGATATATTTAAAAAAAAAAATCTTTTCAAAAAAAAATCTTTATATATATAAATGTTAGACAGTCTGACCTAACCTTAATCCCGTCCTTTTTGGTGGGTTTGAATAAATTTTATAAAAAAAAAGTTTTGCAAGGAATCAAACCAGGTACCATATGACTACACTTTACAATTTTCACCACTAAGCCACTTCCATTTTGATTGATATATTGTTGCTTCCAAAATTGATATACCATACTAAAACATTTTTTTAAAGTCACAAATACTCTAGCGGTTCCTTTTCTGATTGCAATTTCTTTTCATTATTAATAAAGAAGAAATTCAGGAACACAACTGGTAATATTATTTGATAAGAAAACAAAGTTAATAACTTAAATTGATGTATATTTTGCATTTTTTTATCCTTTGTGCAATCGTTTCATAGCATAGTATTAAATGTATAATCAATATGATATTTATATTCTTCAAAATCCATGCGATACCCGTGCATCGCACAAGTTTGTTTTAGAAATTTGATGTTAATCTAATCTATATACACGTTGACAAAAAAATAGAAATTCTGAAATGCCACGTCTGGTGGGTCCAATGACGGTGCCTGCCAGAATGAGTTGTGTCGTTTTCATTTTCAATTGTCGTAAACTACAGTATAGTACTATTCCAAAAATATAAAGTACAGTATGTATACTAGTATACTACAGTGTATACAATACAAAAATATATATTCCACGTGACGTGAGGGAGTGGTAGTTGTGTTGTATATGGGTCCCACTGTTAAAACTCAAAATCACCGTTGCGGTTTTTCACAATTTTGACGGCTGCGGCGGCGTGCGCCGTATACTTTTGAATGCCCGGCGGCTGCCGTTACTTATGATCTTATCCATATTCCATAGCCTGCAGTACTCCAATTTATTTTTAATTTTTATAAATAGAAGAAAAAACAAATAATTGTTGGACATTGTTTATAACCTTTTTTTGTGAAATTGTTTATAACTTTATCGTACTCAATACTAAAAAATGAAATATATTATATTTTATACTTTTGATGAAAAAATTTCTCCCTAATTATAAACAAAGTTTTTCTTCTTGATGGTAAATATATTCTATATTAGATTCTAACAATGAAAGACCTTTACATGAGATTAAAAAATTATAAGAAATTCAACGACGACTCCACCAAGAGGAGATAAGAAAATCTTACTACCAAACCTTGAAAACTAGGTCATCTCGCCGCAACCCAAATCTCTCAATTTAGAACTCTCCACCTCCTTTTGCCCCTTTGATATGATATCATTAGACATACAATAAAATTAACAGAGAAAAAAATGTGGAAGATAAAGAATGAGGAAAAAAACTTATGCAAATTGACATTGTAGAAGATGCAAATTATATTTTGTATCAAGCAACAATAATAACACCTTAAGTATACATTATATACAAGTCTTCCTCTCGAATAAATTTTGCGTGGAACTATACGTAATCACAATTGATACCAGCTAGTAATCAAGAAATATTTTAAACCTGGTCCTACAAAACTCTGCTATTGAGAGGTCTATGGAAGAGTTTGACCTAATATCGATTTATAGTAGACAACCTTACTATAGGTATACATTTGGATTGACTTGTCTTTGGATCTCGCTATAGCGGGAGTTTTATAGCACCAGGTTACGTTAACTTCTTTTGATAAGAAACTAGTTTCATAGGTGATTATATATAGTTTTCGCTATTAAACTGCATGAGGAAGGACCAAAAGAAGTATATTGCATTCCATTACGTTTCTCTTAAAATTTGAAGGTAGGAAATGATTTCTTTCCTGTCGTGTGTTTCTATGAGAACAATTTAATTACAAGAAGAATAGACTATATAATCTTAATTCGAGGTCTCTTTTTCACCTCCTCGTTAGCAGCTTATGCTGAAACATGAAAGGAAAACATATACAAGTCTAAAATAAGTCATACACATATGCATCAGTTCTCCATAAACTCCAAAGAATTTCAATCAATAAAATCAGTGATGTTTCATTAAAATAAAACTAGTCAGATATTTGAATGGAAAATGGATGTAGTTGTACTTCGTAATAATAGTTTAAACACCCTTAAAAAATTTCAGTTTCGAATATCTAAAAATTCAAAGCAATGAAAAATATTTTGTACACCAAATTAAAGGAGACCCCTATAGACATAGACCCCCTCAAACCAATATCCATGCAGTAACTCAGGAAAACATAATATAGTATTTTTAAAAGGCCGTGTAATTTTTTTGAATAAAATGGAATTGATGCATAGTATGTTCAATATTTTATGAGATGTTTGATTCATAGAATCATATTTATATATGTAAAAATGTCATCAGGTGCATGTGAACACATTTAATTCATGATATTTTCTACTATAATTTGCACGGAGTACATATCAAAATATTAATTGTAATATTGAATAGTTTAGATCTTCCTAGGTTAAATTACTATATTTCCATGGTATCTTAATCTTATCCCAATAAAAATAAAAGGAAAAATAATAAATCATTCATTTAGAAAAATATATTTATCTTCATGAGAAAGATTATTTGTCAAAGAATGCAGGGTTTCATTCAAAGAATGGAAAGAAGAAATTAATGGGAAACAGAGATGCATGGCGAAGGTTCCGGGTTTCTTTAAATGCTATTCTGGTCTCTTAAGTATTTAATTGGTATCGCTTTGGTCCTTTAACTAAAAAAAAAATTGTTTGAGTACTTTAAGTGTTTTTTTAGTCTCGTTTTGGTCTTTCTGTTAGGTTTCCGTTAGGTTTAATAAAAAACGTTAAGTGTGGACACGTGTCACCTTGTCATTGGCTCTGAGAATTTTTTTACAAAAAAAATATATTTTTTAATATAGATATTTTATTTTTTTAAAAAAAAATTCCCAGAACCAATGATAAGGTGACACGTGTTAACTCTGGTACACGTGTCACTTTGTCATTGGCTTTGGAATTTTTTTAAAAAAAAATATATATACTTTAAAAAAAAGATAAATCTCACAGCCAATAACAAGGTGACACGTGTCCAAGAGTTAACTTTTATTTTAAACCCTAACGAAAACCTAACAGAAGGGACTAAAACGAGACTAAAAAAACAACTTAAAGTACTCAAACAATCTATTTTTTAGTTAAGGGATTAAAGCGATACCAATTAAAGACTTAAAGGACCAAAAGAATATTTAAGCCAAAATAGAAGATGAAGGTTATAAATCATAAATGATAAAAATATTTATTTTTTTAATACATATGGAAAGAAAAACAAAATGATAAATGATAAAGATTTTTTTTAAATTTTATGTTTTTTCTTTTGTTTTTAATTAAATAATGATGTGTCGCTTAATTATACACATGGGAGGCATTAAAAAATAAAAAAAATTAGTTACACAATTATAGTGCCAATAATAAAAAATTGCCGAGTCAATGTGAAGAATCTTTATTTTACAAGGACCAAATTTTTTTTTTTTTTTTACAGGGGACAAAACCAAAAGTGCTCTATAATACAAGGGGTTAAAGCCCTATTATCCCAAATTAAATTATTGAAGATTGCATTTATTTTCTATACTTGACCAATTAAATATATTTTCCATAGTTATAATTAAATATTGAAATAGTTAGCCCGGACATCATAAATCATTGATCTAGACAAATATATTAACATGACATTATAAACACCAAGTTTCTTGAGCCGGGGTGACAACTCCTTAACATATTATTATGAAAACCATTTGGAGGATATTGGTTTCGAATTCCAATCACGAGGTCCAATCTAACAACTTCGACATTTTTATCGATTGAGTTAGGACTTATAAATGATATAAACTAACGTGTAATAATTAAATATTATTTTTTTGAGGAAATATTATATAATTAATACTTGTAGTGTCCTGTTAAAGTAGATTCATTTTTTTATTCAAACTACGTTTGACCTAACAATTTTGATATTTTTGTCGGTAGAGCTAAGAGGACAAGTAGAGAAATTCTATTTTGCTAATGTTTTTTATTTTTGGCTTTAATATGTGTTTCGTCCCTGCAATTAGGGGTCATTTAAAAATTGGTCCATGTATTCGTTAGTCCTGGAAAATTACATTTGCAAAGTTTAATCATTTAAAATTTGATCCCTAAACCCATTTAATCATTGCCACGTCACTAAACATCTGACGTGTCTCGTTGACTAAGCAAAGTATGTCTTGAAGTGACGAAAATATCCCCATCTTATCAGAACCGTGTGAAATGATGAAAATACCCCTGCTATCATTTTCTTTTCCTTTTCTATTTTACTGCTCCTCCACTGTTACCTTCTTTCTTCTATCCCACCACCGCCCCCCACCGACAACAACTTCCCTCAATCAACTTTCCTCCACCATTACAAACAGAATATAAAGAAGTTAATAAAATCCCAATTTCTTTTCATAACATGTTCAGAATCGAACCCATAAACATCATCAAACCCAGAATTTGAGCTTAGAAAACAATGGCAGATCCATAATGTATAAGTCACTCGTTGCCTCACCCTCGTCCTCTCACTTTTTCGTTCACCTCCCGCTCAGATCTCTGCCACTACACCCTTCCACTCTGCCTGACCCTGGCCATTTTTACCCCTGTGTTCATCTTCTCTTGAATTGGAAAGACGAATTTGGGGATTAGGGTTCTGGAGAAGACAAAGGCAAATTTGAATCGCATTTCATCACAAAATCGTGAAGAATCGAAACCCAGAAACGTTTACTGTTGTAAGAGTAGCAGCGTTGAATTCACGACATACCAGACAAATCATCTCTACTTTTTCATCGTTTTCAGCACGAACAGGAGAAGGAGGAGCAGAAGCGAGTTCGTCAGATTTGGATGGTTCTTGTTTGAATTCTAATCGCTGAAAATTGTTGAGCTGAAGATTGATTGGCCACTTGTTGAAACTGTTTTTCCTGCTTCTTCTAGTGACCATGGAACTGTTTCTAATCGATGATTTAACAGATGAATGAGACACTGCAGATGTTGGTAGATTGATGGGTTGAAGAACATGAACTGAACTGGTGCCTTGTTTAACGAGAACAGAGCGACTGGATAAGAGAGGGAGATGCACATGAGTGTTTTTCTGGGTAGGTTGAACTTGGACATGAACTTATGGTTGTTGTTCTTGTAGTTTATGCTGTTGCAATGGTGACTGATCCACAATTCTTTAATGGAAGAAGATGAAAGAGGAGGGTATTTTCGTCCTTTCCTGTTTAACTGGAACAACCAAGGGTGTTTTGGTCATTTTGCGCACGTATGAATCAATTAGCAGTGCCACCTCATTAGATTAGTGACGTGGCAGTCATTAAATGGGTTAAGAGACGAAATTTTAAATGATTAAACTTTGCAAGGGTAATTTGTTAGAATTAACGATTACAGAGACTAATTTTTAAATGACTGTTAATTACAGGGATGAAACACATATTAAAGCCTTTATTTTTTTGTTGATAACTTTCCCGAATCCATGGGAATAGGCTCCAGATAATTTTATTTTTATTTGGTCATGGTTATCACACAATAATGCAATAGAGAGAAACTATAATAAATGAACACATGATACAAGGGATTTCTTTTTTTTGTTACATTGATTGAAACTTGCAAGAGTTTTTTTCTTTCTTTCTCAAATACGAATTTATGTGGGTCTTCTCTAATTCCTTGGTTACTGTATGAATAATTAGTTACTCGATTTCTTTAACATTTTTCAATATATAAAATGTCAATTTGCATGTGAGGGATTGCAAAGTTACGAGGACCGGCAACTAGTGCAGTGTCGGAATGCAGAGCTTGGAGGAACATGTCTGGAATCGGTTATGATTTTCTAATGATAATAATAACATTTTGACTGTCTAGTATTAGTCATTATTTCATTTACACTTGTCCTCTTTGTATTAAAAATAAGTGATCAATTTTAGAATGAAATTTATGTGTGATGATTTTGTTGAGTGACTAATTTGTGAGAACTTTATCTAGTACAATATCAGTCATATTCAATTTAACAGTTGTTCATGTGGATATTCTGGATTAGAGATGTACAACCCCAAATTCCTAGCGTTCCTTATTTATACTCTCTTCAACAGGGAATTGATCCTCTCATATGACACGAGGGTCTGTTAGCAAAAAGTGAATTTTAGTGGTTTAGATCTAAACACATGAGGAAAAGAAATTGAGAGAATTCTCTCTCCTCTTTAGGGCTTGCTGATATAATTGAAGAGGGCTGATAAGTCAATTTTGTTTTATGATGGAAAGCTTTCTAAACATTACTCCTAACTTCATTCTTTGTTATCATTTTTTCTAAGAAAAACAGGTCCTAGGTAGGAAGTTAAACAATCTTTAAAAATGTGAATATAGTATCCCAAAAAATGGTATTTTGTATATTTGTTTTAAAAATTAAAACCTTTACATATTGTTTCTGTTTATGACTTGGTGGGAAACCCAGAGAGTGTTTATTTACTTGTGCTTCTAAAAGTACTCTATATGCTTGGTTGTTTGTAGTAGAAGTGCTCTTTTTGTCAGTTTCTCTTTTACAGATGCTTGCTTTTGCGAAGTTTTCTATTCTTGGAAATTATTATGTGATATTTATGTATCTGTTTCGCCTACATCATCTTCAGATACTAAGATCTAATGTTTATAATTTGATTAGTCTAGTTCATGTATAAACTCAGATTCTAAACTTCACCATATTATACATATATAAAAAGAACATTACAAAATTTAATAGAAAAGGAGATAAAAGGTAACCAAAAAAAGATAACTACATCAAACTAACATGTGGAGTGGAAATTTCTCGAGCAAAAAAGGAACAAGAGAATTAGGTTTCGAGTGGGCTAATTTATCTTCTTCAAAAACAAGAGAATTAGGCGACTGACATAAAAAACTAAGGTTTTTATATTATCACAACTCAGTTAGCGAGTTGAATTGTATACTAATTTGATTTCTAGAGAAGAATGCTAAACTTTGACTTTGACAAAATCACCGAGCATTCTTCTAAAATGCAAAATGAAATACTTGCCACAAATAAGTTCATTTTTGTTGCGTGAAATACGATTAACCACCACAGAAGAATTCAAGCATAACTCATTATGTTTATAACTTCTAGCTTTACCTAAGGATAAATCTTCAAAAACACGTCATAACTTGGCCGAAAAAGAAGTTGTCCCGTCCATATTTCTTAGAAACTTTCACTCTAGTCACCTAAAAGACCACCACAACCAACAAGCAATGGGAGCTTACTAAATATGTGAAAATTGAGGTCTTGTATTGCTCAATATTTGATTTCAGGATTTGTGATATGAATTTGTCAAGTTTTAGTGATATGTTGAATGCTCTACTAAATAAACATTTTTGAAGTGATATAAACCGGTGCAGAAAACCAATTCAGAACAATTCGAAAACCATTTCATACAACAGTTTGAAAAACTAGTTCGGTTTGAGATTTTTAAACTAGTGCACTAAACCAATTAAATTTGATTTAGGGAGAAATAAACTAAAATAATGACATTATGAAATTATAGAAGGAAATAAGCTGTTAAGAAGAGGGAAATTAACTTTGACATGAAATTTTGGGTGCCTTGGGAGAATCAGAAAAACAATGCTCTTGTAATAATTCAATTTTTCTTCTTACATTTTTGGTGGTACCATAATTAATAATCCATTCATAAAACACTGAAATTACCATAAACTTGGTACAAACCATAAACGGAAAAGAACATCACCATGCTTTATCGTCTCATTGGGAAAGTATTTGATGCTGCTATCATTCAAACAAAACGTCCCAAATTCTAAAGTTTCTCGTGGATTGTTTCTTGGACAAGAAAAAGTAACAGCAAAGTAGATGCTATTACCTCTGATTAGCTCTTTATTATAGCTAAATTCATCTCTTCTCATTACCATGCACTTCCAGTTACTAACAAAAGCTACTCTATCTTCTAGCTTCACATTCTGCCACCCAATAGGACTTTTGTTCCTGTCCAGTTTGAACACTTCAAAGCTTGTAACCTTAGGTGGCTTAGCAAATGCTGTGGAAACAATGAAACGTTCAGAGAAAACACGTCGTCTTTCAACCTCAGCATTATAGAACATACGAATGAAGTATAACTCTCTTAATGTTTTATCTTTGGCTAGAAAACAGCGAAACATACTCGATCCTGATGGCCCTCTTCTTGGAACTTCAGCCTTTGGAAGTCCATTAGTGGAGTCTTTAAGATCATAAACCAATATAGGAGGATGGGTCAGTTACGTACAATTTTGTACCAATTATTTCTATATTCATAAAATAAGTCCCTGAATCCTTATCTGGCTCAACAATAGTCCACGACTTTTCAAAGAGTTTGTAAATTGCAATGTGACAGTAATCACTCAAAAGAACGACTAAATAACAATCGGAACCATCACAATTTGGTGTCGAAGAGGCCACCATTTCTCTCACAAATAACTTTCTATCATCGACGATGGAAGAGGTGGGAGGCATGTACAACTTTGAGGGTATCATGATTCTAACATCAGTCACTGGATTCAAAAAGAAAATTTGAGCAATATCTTCTTCAGAATTGTCACTCACATCAACCAGCCATCAACTGAGCCAAGACATTCATCAGTGCTCCTCAATAGTGATTTATTATTGCGCCTAAACCAGCCCTTAACCGTGCTAACCCTTTTTGTACTCAAAATAGGGAGTTCAGGTAAATGGCAGCAACACTTGTTTTCAATGGCATGGGAAACTGTTTTCCTAAAAGAACGGCAAATTGCTCTCAGTCCAACGTAATCGTTAAGAGACAAATGCTTCATAATCCGTTCAAACACATCGACCGGTAGATTTATGAATATGTTCTTCCATTTCGGATCTGTCGATGACAGCCACTGCATAATCATCGCCACTTGTAAGTTTTTTTTTGAAGGAACCACTAGTAAGTATTAGTGGTAGTATAAAAGAAGTATAAGTTTCTTTTCATATAAAATGCTAATTGATGGGTCAAGACATCAATATAAACAAAAGTAATTCCAAGTTCCAACTACATTGACACTTCGAAATCCAAGAATCATATGCAGAAGTTTGAATGATATTATACTAGTAATAAAGAGAACAAATACAATTCAGAACGCTGAGAAGAAGAAAGTCTAAAAAATAAGATCCTCACCCCTATAATGAAACTTACACAAAGTAAAACAAACAAAAGTGTACGTACGACGTAATCATAACTAGAACGCTCACACTAAGCCAGGGCATTCTCTAATATTTAATAGCAATGTTATGACATCGCAATGACTGCAATCCGTAACGCAATCATGACTGTCAAAGTCCATATTGACTGAAAAAATATACCTAATATCTGTCGAGACTACGTCAACACTTCAAAGCTCAACAATCATATGCAAGAATATAAATAATATCATAGTAATTAAGAGAACAAATATAACTCAAAAGACTATCAAGAAGAAAATGTGAAAAATAACATCCACGCCACTATTGAGGGCACCAATATTGTTCAGAGTGTATGTGGATTTAGCATAGAAATATGATTAGTTATCACTTTATATTTGTGACAAAAAATAACATATAAATCAAGATTAGACATACAAGATTTACAACGATCGGTCACGCTGAGTAGCTCCACTACTATCAAACCGAAAATTAGGATCGGAATAACCATTTATAACAATTTGAGTAGCTCCACTATGAATCCGAAAGTTAGGAATGGAATAACCATTGTTAACAATTTAAGTTCCTGTATTAATATGTGATTCTATTAAATCTGCGACAAATAGAGGTAAAGGTGTTTGTTGGAATGAACATCAAGTGAAACTAGGATATTTTTAAAATGTAATGAAATTCAAAATAGAGGTGGTCAATATATGAAACCAACATAGCCGGTCAATAGGTATTTGGTTTAAAAAGATTGACCATATCATTCTTCTTACAAATTTGACCATCATTCATATGACAACTTATAAGATAACCATAGATTTACAATGAAAAATAGGTATTGACACGAAAATCAAAACAATTGAGAGATAATGTTAAAACATAATGTGAGTACGAGAGAGAGAAAGTTGTCAGAAAATGGTTGTACAAATATCATTTCTCTCAAAATTTATATCAAGTTAAAGGTATTTATAACAAAATGGTTGTACAAATATAATTTTTCGTAGACATTGTTTATAACTTTTTTTTTAGGAATTGTTTATAACTTTATTGTACTCAATTTTAAAAAATGAAATATATATTCTACACTTTTGATGAAAAAATTTCTCCCTACTTATAAACAAAGTTTTTCTTTTTGACAGTAAATATATTCTACACTAGATCCCAACAATGAGTCACCATAACACCAGATTAAACAATTATGAGAAATCCAATGATGACTACCACCTAGGGGAGATAACGAAATCTTACCACCATACCTTGAAAACTAGGTCATCTCGTCGCAACTGATATGAATCCGCAAGTATACGGTTCTATCAAGTAGTAAAAAGATTATCCCTCCTTAGAGAGTTAATTTCTTTTCTAAAAACAAGATTCTCTTAGGTAATTCATGTTTTCGTTTGAAATCCATAAATGTATCTCAATAACAACTAAACCTGGTCGGTTATTATTGAGACCCTTTAAACACGAATCTTATTGCTTCAAGACTTCACAAAACTATTCATCTGGGGTGTTCCCATCAAGTTTTGTGTTGTCTTGTCTAATCTCATTTGTTCCAATATCAAACTTCTCTGTTCAGTACTTCGTTTGATATTTGAGATGATGAAGTAACAACTATTAAACTTCTCCGTTCGGCACTTCATTTAATACTTGTTAGTGAGTTTAAAACGATTACATTAGAAAATAGAATTTAAATAAAATAGATATCTAGACTTGGTTTGAATAGGATTCAATCATTAGACTATTCCAACAATACCAAAACTAGAAGGTCTACTCACTCATGATCACAGTAGACAAAATATTGAAATAAAAATACATAAGTAAATTGCATAATTGTAAATGACTCAATATAAATTACTGGAATTGTAAAGAACAAAAACGTAAGGAGCAAAAATATAAAAATGCAAAAAAACCAAAGCAAAAGAACTTATAACAAAATGTTAAACTTAGATTTCACTATAGTAAGTTTACAAGCATTCCAAGATGATTATAAGTCTGATAGAGAACCTATTTATAGCCTATAACCACAAGACAAGGCATTCAACTCGGATTTACAAGCTTTAAAATAGGAAAACCAAAGAGTTTTTGTAATAGCTTCAGTTGACAACAAAGCACTTTTCATCTTACAGACCATAAAAATGCAGAGACTGCTCCTAGTAAGGCACGCACGCACAGACCGTGCTCCAAAATGCATGGACCGTGCTTTTCTTCCTGACTTCCCATTGCTCAAAGCGTACGGTTGTGTAGAAAAAACGCACGGACCGTGCAATTTTCCACCATTTGTGTTCTGAATTGAGCTTAGGTGTTTGCATGAAAATTGTAGATATGAATGTTATCTTTCAGTTGCCTTTGGTTTGACTCCATTTAGACATCTACATCTTAGGTTATAATCAAAATACTGCACCAAGGACAACACATACCGTGTGTTTTTCCAGCTATTCATTTTTCTTGCTTTTCTTCAATTTCTCTGCTCCTACCTCAGCCAAATGCACTCATTTCTTCGTTACTTGTCGTGAAAATAAAAACCAAAGTATTTGCAATAAAATAGCTCTAATAAAGACGAAAACTAACTAAATTTTATTGAATTTAAATGCTAAAAAGATCATAAACTACGACTTATCAGCAACCCATATCTCGTCATATAGAGCCCTCCACCTCTTTTTGCCCCTTTGATATGATATCATTTGTCATACAATAGAATTAATAGAGAAAAAAATGTGGAAGATAAAGAATGAGGGAAAAAACTAATGCAAATTGAGATTGTACAAGAAACAAATTACATTTTGTATCAAGCAACAATAATAGCAGCTTAAGTATACAAATATACAAGTCTTCCTCGTGTAAAAATTTTGTGTGGAACTATACGTAATCACAATTGATACTAGCTAGTAAACAAGAAATATTTTAAATCTGGTGCTACAAAACTCTGCTATTGAGAGGTCTATGGAAAGGTTTAACCTAATATCGATTTATAGTAGACAACCTTAATTACTATAGGTATACAATTGGATTGACTTGTCCTTGGATCTCCCTATAGCGGGAGTTTTATAGCACCAAGTTGAGTTAACTTCTTTTGATAAGAAACTAGTTTCATTGGTGATTATATATAGATTTCACTATTAAATTGTATGAGGAAAGACCAAAAGAAGTTAATTGCATTCCATTACGTTTCTCTTAAAATTTGAAGGTAGGAAATGATTTCTTTCTTGTCGTGTGTTTCTATGAGAACAACTTTAATTACAAGAAGATATTGGCTTCTTAAAAAAAAAACTTTAATTACAAGAAGAAAAAAACATAGACTATATAATCTTAACTCGAGGTCTCTTTTTCACCTCCCCGTTAGAAGCTTAAGCTGAAACAATAAGGAAAAACATATACAAGTCTAAAACATGTCATACACATATACATCAGTTCTCCATAAACTCCAAGAATTTCAATCAATAGAATCTAGTGATGTTTCATTAAAATAAGACTAGTGAAATATTTGAATGGAAAATGCATGTATTTGTACTTCGTAATTAGAATTTCCAATAGTTTAAACACCCTTAAAAAAATTCAGTTTCGAATATCTAAAAATTCAAAGCAATGAAAAATATTTTGTACACGAAATTAAAGGAGACCCCCGTAGACATAGACCCCCTCAAAATAATATTTATGCAGTAACTCAGGAAAATATAATATAATGTAGTACTTTTTGTAAAAAAAAAGATAATACATTATATTATCTTTTTTTGAAAATCTGCAAAGATCATTAATTGTTGAAGACACAATCAATTCATCAATTATATTATCTTTTTGCAGATTATCTTTCTGCAAAGATCATTAATTGTTGAAGACACAATCAATTCATCAAATTGTTTTTTTTTTTGAAAGAATCAATCACCAAATATACAATATTTGAAAATAGAAGTGGAAAGATGTTGAGGAAGAAAATAATTTTGATAGAAAATCATAAAGGCCGTGTAATGCCTATAAGAAAGAAATAAAAGGCTGTGTAATTTTTTGAACAAAATGGAATTGATGCAGTAGTATGTTCAATATTTTATGAGATGTTTGATTCATGGAAGCATATTTATATAGATAAAAATGTCATTTGGTGCACGTGAACACATTTAATTCATGATATTTTCTACTACAATTGTTACGGAGTGCACATCAAAATATTAATTGTAATATTGACTAACTTATATATTTTTTTTAGGGAATTGAATAATTCATATCTCACTACGTTAAATTACTATATTTCCACGGTGCCTCAATCTTATCCAGTGGCGGATCCAAGACCCTGAGTCAGGGTACAAAGAAAAAACTCATTAATTATTATTATAATTTTGTCATCTAAAATGGATTAACAATGCAACTTGTTGTTGGTTTGTCTTTCATTTCTATGTACTTTTTTATGTATATTATTTGAGTAAAATCAAGATCTTCAAAGATTTATATAAATAAAAAGGTCCATGATAAAATTATAAACACATAAATTCACATATAGCATGAATGAAATAGATTATCATTGAACCATTATTAAACATGGGCATGATGGATTCTCTACTTTAGAAATGAGAGTTGCATAGCTTGTATGGTACAATTTATGAAATGCTATATCTATTGATTTAATTGTATAGCCATAACTCAGAGACTTGAATTGTATAATTTAACATGATATAACTAAATATTTATAGTGTCCTGTTAAAGTAGATAGAAATTCTATTTTGCCATTATTTTATTTTTTATTTTTTTAGTGTTACTTACCTGAATTTAAGGAAATAAGGTTATGATTATTTGGACTAGGCCCGGAAGCTAACTAAAGTTTGGTTAAGAGTTGTTGCCTCATGAAATCGAATTCGAGTTATCTAATTGATTCGTTCTTAAGGAAAACTCGTTAATAATCCCTTTAGTGGTTGAGGCCAATCACTTGATTTGCCACTGTTATTTTAATTCCTTGCATTATTCTGAATAAGTTGACACTTTTTGATTCAAGAAAGAAAATTGTGCTTTGGTCATGGTTAACAGACAATAATGCAATAGAGAGAAATTGTAGTAAATAAACACACGAAGGATTTCTTTTTTGTTACATTGATTGCAACTTGCAAGAATGTATTTTTTCTTCTTCTCTGACATGAGTTTACATGCCTCTCTTCTATGTTTCCCACTTCGTGTCTTTATCTATTTCTTAAAAACTAACATCAAATTATTTTGGAAAGTAATATGTTGGCGTCGAGGGAGGGGAACCCTCTTATGAGGGTGAAGATATGGTCGTGGATGACCAACTTGGCGTCTAGGGAGTAAGGGAAGTAGGAGGAGAAGAGACTTGAAGATATCAAGTCGGTTTGAGTGATTGGTGGGTTTGGGAATTCATTGGAAGTAGCCATTGAAGTGCAGGTAAACCCGAAACTTGTGAGGATATCCGGGGCATTCTCCTCACTTTTAGGAGAAATGCACGACTTGATAGCTCATATGCAGCCCTTCTCTTGCTCAGTCGATAGAAGCGTACACTCTAGAGTGGTGAATAAGGGAGCAATTTTGTGGGGGTGAAGTGGAGCGCAATTTTGTGGGGGTGAAGTGGAGCGCCGTTAGAAGATTAACATAAGTAGTTATTTTTTTCTTCTGACCCTCAAACCAAAATAATTGATAGATATGCCTCTTGTTGAAACTTAATGATTAAATTGCCTCTGTTTTACACCTCATTCGGCAAACAACATTTCGTAATTTTTTCAATGTTTGATGTTAGCTTTGGCGAACAAGCCATTTTTAAATATTTTTCGGATGTTCTTCAAAGGCTTTGGTAGTCTAGCTTCATCACCTCATTTTTAAATGTTTGATGTTGTATTATTTCTCCTTTCAGCCGTGCATTTGCTTGTTTTCCGTGATTCTCAGTCTAGCTTCATCATGTTATTTCTCCTTTCAGCGCTTGCGGTTTTCTCGTGTTCTGGTTCGTTTGTGGAAAGGTGCCTTTGTTGGTTGTTTAACCTTGCTGTTGTACTGCTCTTGTTGTATGGTTCTTGCTTTGTGCCCACCTTGCACTCCTTATGTGTGGTTGGAGCTTAATAATATTTGTTGTTAAAAAAAAAAAGTTAGCACAAACTTCAAACTCATAATTACTATGCTTTTTTTCTCCTCATTATTTTTAAACATATATAAGTATTTTTTTGTTGAGGAAAAACTTATATAACTATTTTCAAACTGAAATATGTTCGTTTTCATGTGATTAATGACCACGAACTATTTTCAAAATAATAAAATAACATAATATGCATGAAACTAATAGAAAACCTTTTCCTTTGAGAAAGTCAACCTCACTCTCCTCTAAGTTTTTCTCTCTTTCTCCTTTTTACCTTTGCTATTTGCCTTCACACGCATAGAAACATATTCTACAACAAACCCTATGTTTCCACAACCTATGTTTCCCACTGCCTTTTTTTTTTTTTTTTTTTTTTTTTTTTTTTTTTTTTTATCCATTTCCTAAAAATTAACATCAAATTATTTTCAAAAGAAGTCTATTTTTTTCCTATATTACCAATATTGTTAAATACCATCTTCAACTTATAAGAATTCTTCTAAATCTATGTGTATATGGGAAATACTAACATGACACATCTTCTATTTATATTATGTCAATTTAAATATAATTTGCTGATTTTAATTAATTTTATAATATTTACACAGCTTAAGAAAAATTGGTTTAATTATTCAAAAAGAGAAAGAAAAATTGGTTTGGAAATAAGAACGACTAAAATTTGTAGTTGGTTGTTTACTTCCTAAATTTGTGGTGTAGATTTAAATTTTTTAAAAATAATATAATTGTGAAGGGTATAAAGACATTTTTTTTTTGTCTTAACCCTCTTATTCTCATAGGAAGGAACTCTAGTAATCCGAAGTTCGGCTAGAACTTGAGTTGAAACTTAAGTTCTTTAACTAAATGAGCTGAACTTGAACATTTTATATAGTTCGGCTCGTTTGATTCATATGTTGACTTGATTATATGTATAGTTGTGTGCACGTGCGAGCGCGTGTGCATGCACGCGTGTGTAATACTTATAGAATCAAGCCTGTTATATTTGATTGTACAAATTTCCAAGACATTCTATTTCTTTGTTCTACCCTTTTCTTTAATTTAGTGTCTGTGTGTATATGTATATGTGTGTGTGTGTATATATATATTGTTTTCAACATTATTGGAACCTTAGGCTAGAAAACATGTAATATAATTGCATTGGAACATTCTGGTTGCATGTTATATTTTTTTCATTTTGTTTTTTAGAATTTGAGGTTTATTTGCTCTCTTTACACTCGACAGTTACATTTTGAACCCAAATTTGAAGTTAATTCCCGCTAAATATTTCATTCTTCCCTCGAAATATTTTTGGTGAAATCCTTTGTAGCCATTACGATTTTTCTCTTCCTTTTGCAACTCTTCTATTCAACTCCTTGGGAATAATATTTCCCCATTATAGGGTAAGGCATGATATTCTTCAAAGAGTATCCTAAAATCTATGAATACTCCTCTAGAGTTGGGGCTAATTGAAAGTCTCTAAAAGTAAAACACCTCAACGAAGGATCATAGAATATAGAAAATCAAGAAATAGCCCCTGCTTGTACTTCTACAGCTAACAACATCATAACCTTCCCATACTTTCTATTAAAGGCCAAACGTTGGATAATTGTCATCATATCGGAATGAAGGGAATGATTGATGTACTTATAGTGAGCTTTCATTGAGACATTGGTGATGGCGGTGGTTCTTATTCGAGAATATACTTTGCACTTGGTAGTAAATTCTATTTTCAAGACAATAAATCATAAGTTTGTGTTTGTAAGTAAAGAGTTCTACTTTGTCTAAAAAAGCAGTAATCAAGTGCATGCATTCGTGAGAGATTCACGAGATAATTTTCGCAATATAGCAGTGCTCTTTTACTTATAGTGAAGGTAATGGTCAAGGTACTTATAGTGAACTATTATTGACACATAATGCACTAAAACTTTCTATTTAAATGACACAAACTTCGGAACTCTGTTATCTTTAGATTGTGGTAAACTTATGCACTAAAACGTTATATATGTGTGCGTGCGCGTGATTTTGTCAAGTAAAATATAGCAGTACAAATAATATAACCTGAAGATTTTTGTCTACTACAATCAACTTACTACTCTCAAAATGATTCATTTTAACTTTATAATAATAATTTATTTTAAATTTGTTCGATCTCCAAAGTCTTACACACTCAGAACAAATATAATTGTCTTACACGAAGTCTGGGGCGGATCCAGTGTGCAACTAGGGGTGCACCTGCACACCCTGAACTAAAAATTTACACCAGTAATCCTATATATTTGCACCCTGCACACCCTGACTTTTTTCAACTGCACCTTAGGGCCAAATATCCTCAAAACACTTTTCAAATGTTTGGAAGGAATGGGACCCAGTGCCTTCAATTGCAAACCAGCGCACTAGCTTTGGAGCGTTGTTACAACATAGGCTTCATTTTATATTGTCATTCCTCCTCTCTATTGTATCAATTTTTCCGATGTGAGACTATTTTTACAGTTTCTTTTTCATCTCATACCACTCTTATTTTTTCAAAGATAGAATCGGTACTTTCTTTTTCAACCACCTCTTCACCACTTTCATTTCATTCCTCCTCTAACAAATAACCATAATATCTTAACTGCAATACACATAATCAATTGCTAGTCTATTTGATTTGCATTATTTCTTCTTATTTTTATTTTTCGTGGAAGGAAACTTTCTCTTGAAGTTCTTTTTTCTTCCCACATATCCATTTCTTCAAGAGTTGCTCACCATGCATCTGAACTTATACTATATACTAAAGCAAATTGCAAACTAGGTGAAGGAAAAAAAATTACTACACTATATCTTCGTATCTCTTGTATATACTACTACTACTACTATTATTATTATTATTATATTATTATTTATTCAAAAAAATATACTTATATATTATAATAATTATTAACGAAGTTTAAAAGTCTGCACCCCCTGACCCAGGGTTCTGGCTCTGCCACTGCACGAAGTGAAGAGGGAAGGGAGAGCACAAGTTACACAGCAATGCGAGGGAGGCTGCTAGTGCTTCTAAGAGAGTGATCTCTCCCTGTTTAATCAATGAAACAAAGAAAATTGTGTCATCTTCTTGGAAGTTTTTATAAAAAAAAAAAAAAAAACTAGACAACTTTGGAGAGTGCTTCCCTTTGTTTCACATAAGTACGAGTTCTGTTTTAATTACGTCTTTGTTAATCTTTCGATCCCAAAGTTTTTAAACTTAAATTCTTCCTGAGTAGAAGTGGCGCTTTTTCCTTCCTGAGAAGCTAGAAGATGGTGGTTGCTGAGAAGGTAATTGGAAGTGTTGTCAGGTGTGGTCTTAGATTAATAAAACAAAGTAATAAGTAAAGGAATTAGGGATATAGTTTGAGTAAATTGTGAATGAGACAATTTGATAACTTTATTTCTTCATGATTCCATTATTTTGGAAATCACCAACATTTTACAAATGTTCTTTTGAATCGATTCTTTTTTCAAGGTAATTTGTTAATAGATTCTTAGAAGTAAAAGAGTTAGTAGTTGTTACTTTAGCTTAATTCTATATATTGTCTATATTGTAAATTTGAGGCTGATAAGTGTTGGTTAAATTAGTAACCTTACTTTGTCATTGAGTGTGGTTCCAATGACTTTTTTTTTTGTTTGAATAATGTATAACCTTGTTAAGAGTCCTAGATCACTAATATCATTTTAACTAATAAAATTTTGATAATAAAATTAGGTTAATTTTTTCACCTATTTCCTATGTCTTTATCCTTCTAGTGCAACCCATTTTGTGTGCAGGCAAAAACTACACACATTAATATTTGTACATTTCTTTATTTTTTTCTTAGTAGCATACACTTCAAAATCACTCTATAATTAAGTGTTACTTTGGAGAGTTAATTTGAAGGAAATCTTACTGGTATTTGGGTGGAAAGTGACTCCCAGTTAGTGATGAAGGCTTGTCTCAAGAAGGAAGGAGTTCCTTGGAAAATGACAAACAGACGGCTTAACCGCATGTATAGTAAGCCGGGCAGATCATGTTCAAATGTTCTTACACCCATAGAGAAGGAAACATGGTTGCGGATGGTTTAGCTAAGAATGGTATGGGACTGGCACCACATTCTTCGGAGTGGTGGCCTACACCACCTTCCTTTCTTTTGCTCTCCTTGAAAGGGATTGGCTAGGTTTACCTTTCTCTAAGCTCTCTATGACTTGATTTCTTTGTTTTTAGGCTCTGGTCTCTCTTTGGTGTCCATCACCATTTCTTTTGTATTTGACTCTTTTGGATAGAGCTAGGCTAGGTTTTTCTCTTCCACTTTTTTTGACTTGTTTTCCTTGTATGAGGTTCAGGAAGCTCCTGTTTGTTTAATTTCATTTCTTTTGCTTGATAAAAAAAAATTAAGGAAATCTTTTAACATTAATAATAATCAATTTTTTTCTTTCTTGTAATTGCTTTGGAACGAAATGAAGAATCTTTTTTTAATTTGTGCTCCTCCCCATTGTCACCTGTACCTTCCTTTGTCTTTTTCTTAGTAGCATACACTTCAAAATCTAATTATACCTCAATAAAAGTTTTGAAAAATAATATAAACATTTGCTCTCCCTTCACACGCACATAAAACCTTTTTCCTTGAGAAACTCAACCTCACTGGTGATCTCCCTTCATAATCATATCTACGTTCAAAAATTCATAAACAATGCTTTTATATATATAACCTCATTTGTGATCTTGAAAGCGGAACCATACTCTCTATTTGTCAATTCTCGATTCACTTGACAAATCAGAGAGTTAGGAAAGCGAGGACGATGTCAGATTTGTAGAAGGGATAGTTAATCCTGAACTCAAGATTGATCATGGTGTTGAAGCCAAGATTTATGTCATTTTCCCGTGACAAAATTATTATGGTGCACATTTTGCAAGGACTTATTCAATATGGAAAAAAATACTATAGGTTCTACAATAGATTAATAGTAACAATAGTATTCCCTAAACAAGTTTTTAGCAAATATACTTTTATATTAAATTGGCAAACATTTTCATCAGAACATAAGAAAATGCACAAGTTTCATGCTATATCTTTTCCAAGAACTTCCAATAAAGAGGGAAAATGCTTAGAACGTTTATTTAGTAGTATAAAAAATGCTATATATCTTTTCCACAATCATTTTCGCTACTCATCCTCAATATAGGGATACATAAGATCAGAAAGAAGGCCACAATTATTTTCACTACTTATCCTCGCGAAGCCTGATTCCCCCCATTCTACACCCCACTAATTCTTAATCAGCCAATATTTCAACCCAGATTCTTCACCGTAACCAATTATTGCAACATCATGCGTAGTGGTACCACATGGTCCTGAGAATATTCCACTCTGATAGCTTTTAAATTCGTCACAAATATTTATTGAAGCTACTAAGGTATATTTTAAAAGAGCTTTCCATACCACATCACTATCTTCATTGCCAGATATATAACCATAGCTATCACTACAAGAATTTTGGTTTTTATTGGGGGAAATAAACCCTCAATAATGTAAAATATCCCTCAGTAACACACATTAGTAGCAGATTTGTATCCCTCAGTAATACTGGCGTCAGTAATGTTACTGACAGAATTTTCCCTCAGTAATGGTGAAGCTATTGTGACAAAGCATTACTGAGGGATTATTCCCTCAGTAATTACTGGCAGAAAAGTCCGTCAGTAATTACTGGCAGAATAATCTCTCAGTAATGTTCTTATCAAATTTGTCACATTATTACTGACGGAATATTCCCTCAGTAATGTTTAGACAGCTCTGCATTACTGACAAAAACTTCTGCCAGTAATGTAATGGACCTTTTTTTTTTGTTGATCCCTCTCTACTTTTTAATTCTAATTAAAGAAATAAAATTAATTCAACACAAATAAATAAAAGAAATAAAAGTTTAATTTAATAAGACACAACTTAATTAATCAATATATCATAATATTTGTACAATCCATAAATAGTTTTCGTAAAAAATCATAAATATTTAAATAATATTCATACAATCTAGAAAACCAACATAATAAGCTACTGATCATAATATTCAAACAAATTTGATCCTGGTCTCCCTCCTAGTAATTTGTTGCTCGTATTTCCTCCGGTGGCATCGGAACAAAGGATGAATGATGGATTGCGAGTTCAGTTCCTCTTCTACATGGCTTTGGTGGCGGAGATGGCTCTTCTTTGTCCATCTATAGATAGCAAAACACAAAATCAACCTGATGACAATTTTGTTGACATAAACAATTGTACACAAACACACTCCAAAAAAAATACAACTATATTTATACATAAGCATTTATCATGTTTATAACATAGTCAAATTGTAATTGAGATAGTGTAATTGAAATCTAGTTGTTAATAATAACCAAAAGGGGAATATCAAAACCATTAGCATCAAAACAGAGCCAAACCATACTTATTCATAAGCATTTATCATGTTTATCCAAACTATAATTGAGATAGTGTAATTGAAATCTCTCTGTTTTTTTTAAAGGTAAGGTAATTGCATTAAGATAAAGAAAGATGATTACTTGATAGTCTTGGACATGCCCCATCCATGTTCTTGATCCTACTAATTTTGCTATACCCACTAGCTTATGG
>Ga0228711_1002254_pt1 | contig 29466 bp, 18 predicted proteins | sample MedpolnodulmetaG_2_FD_177996 | JGI IMG/M metagenome (GOLD analysis project Ga0228711, IMG submission 177996) | Root nodule microbial communities from Medicago polymorpha collected in Santa Monica, California, United States - brown nodules | ecosystem: Host-associated > Plants > Roots > Nodule... | reverse complement strand
TATATTATTTATATATATAAAAAAAAAATATATATATATATATATATATATATATATATATATATATATATATATATTGAAGGCTCCATAAGAGCAAATATATTGTTATATGGAGTAATAGAATTACAAACTGATAATGCATTATATGATATCCAGAAGAGCATAATATGAAACTAATTTCATAGAAATTTATTATGTTTCAAGGATATCATTGTAAATTGTTATCATATTGAAGAAAAAAATGTTAAATATCTCCATATTACGAGATATACTTTGGAGAAAATAAGTGTGGTAAAAAGAAATTATCTCTAATTTATACTACATTTATATTAGTGCAATAGAAGCACATATTATTGTAAACCTGAAGTTTACATTATATTATTAGTACAATGGAAGCACAATTATTGTAAACAATAAGTACACAAATTGTTGGCAAGACCGGTTGGGTAATCCAGAATCTATTATGATGAAGAAATTAATTAAAAAAATGGACATATATTGAAGAGTCAGAAGATTCTTCAATCTAGTAACTATTGTGTGTTACTAGTTCCCAGAGAAAGTTGACAATTTAAAAGAACGAGTCTTTCACTTATATAAGGTTATATAAAGTATAATTTGTAAATTGATACTGAATAACTGTTAGCATATGCTCATAAAAAATGGACTTGAAGATCCATTCTTTAGACGTCTAAAGTTAATTGTATAATTGATACTTATCAGACCATACCTTATAAACTCTAGTTTGGTTAGAGACCATGTCTTATAAACTCTATTTTGGGAATCAATAATCTTGTATGTTGAGATGTTGATCTGCATCAAGCCAACACATTATATATATGTCCTCCCTTTAATCTATCATTGGTTTTAGGTTAACAACCTGACATTTCTCATCTAAATAGATTTTGGATGTGTTGTGTATATCACAATTGCTCCGACATAATGCACTAAGATAAATCTTGAAAGAATATTGGGAAAATATATTTGATATGAATTTTCATCTATCATGTTGAGCCAACTTATTTACAGTCCAACAGGTTGATTATCAATTAATGGATTAGTTTTCCCAATATTAGGGGAAGATAATAAGCAGCTGAAAATGTGAACCTGAAGTTCAAATAAATTATTTGAAAGGAAATATTATTGTCTCGTCTAGATCATCAAGATATAACTCATTTGCAAAGGTAAATAAATCAAATATCAGTTGCTAATGCTCCAAATGAAATAGATGTCCTTGTCGGATAATCTAGTATGCAAATGAGTCTCAATTGTGCATGAAGCATGGTAGATCAATCAGTTCCAAATATAAAAATCCTCGAATAAGAAAAGGAGCTTAAAAGAATGATAACCCAAACGAGGATATAGAAACTCTAAAAGTGTTATCTGACATAATTGATTTTTCAGTTCCAGAAGAACTAATCAGGTACCTGAAACTTATGAAATATTGATAAATTATGTCATGAAGAAAAGATCTCAATGGAATGAGATGGAACCGAAATGAAGTCAACGTCGACGTGTTTTTGAATATAATATAGCGCTATATGTGATAAGTAATAATGAGGATCATGAGTTAAAGTCTATAGAAAAAGAAAATATATAAAGATGAAAAGAGACAATTCCAGTGAAATCTGTAACAATCCGATTTTCGTTAGATTTATTTTAATTAATTTTTATGTGTTTATATGTGCTTGTACGTGAATAATTGTCTCTATATGTATTTTGGTTGAGATTATTAAAATTCGGTGTTAAAAGGGTATTTTAGTCATTTTGGAATTAGGGGTATTTTGGTCATTGTGTGAGCAAGGGTAAATTAGTAATTTCACTGTGAGGATTATTTTTAGTTTTTCAAGTAGGAACCATTATTTTTACTAAGTTACTAGTGGGTTGTGGTAATTAGTTAAGAGTCGGTAGCTATTCGTTATTTTTAACCGTAAGTGGGTAGAAACTTTGTGAGTTAGTTAAGGAGAGTCTTAAGCCCATTATGATATTTTAAGGGTTGAACCAAATAGTGAGGAGCCTATTTAAACTCTAGTCTTTGAGGAAATTAGGTCACATAGAATCATTTGTTCATTTTCACATAACTTTTGAGAGAGGTAGAAAGAGAAAGAGTTAGAGGAAGAGGAAAAGGGTTAAAAGAAGATCTAGAGAGAGAAAGCTTGGATTGGAGCTTTGGAGCAAAAGTGAGGCTAGGATTTTAATTCTTGAAGGTTTGAGGTAAGGGGGATAGTATTCTATCATAATCTTTTAGTATAATCTCTTTTCTACTTAAAACCCATAAGTGCTTAATTGTGAAAAGTGATTATTGTGAATTTAATTGTTGAATTTCGTGCTCATGTTTTGATGCAATGTTTGGGTATGTGAATTTAATGATAATTAAGTTGTTGATGTTGAAATTACATGTTTAAGATGTATATAGGTTAATACTTTGTATTTTGCTCAAAATTGGTGAAGTATGATATTGTTCTTGTTGGATTGTTGATAAATTCATGGTTAATTGTTGTTGTTGTTGTTGTTGTTGTTATGAGATGTTGCTGTTGATGATTGATGCTATGGGTCTTCATAATCATAGAGTTGTGGTGTGAATTTGAATTGTTTTTGAAGGTTTTATGAAAAATGGGTGAAATGGTGATTTGTGATGGAATGCTGTTTTGATTCAAGTTTTATATGGATTTGAGTGCCTTTTTATGTTCATAAACGTTTAGACAAACTTTGGGGATGAATTTGGGTATTGGGGAATCAAAATTAGGGTTTTGGAGTGAAAATCGAATTTTTACCGAGAGCTGACTGTCCAAGCTCGCCATGGCGAGTAAACTGGTGGCCATGGCGAGTGAAGTAGTCTGTCCAGCTCGCCATGGCGAGTAAATGGTGGCCATGGTGAGTTGCTCAGTACAGTAACTCATGTTTTTGTCGTTTTAGGGTGTTAGGGTCAATCCGAACCATTCCAAACTAATTCTTTTTATGTAATTAAATGTAATTAAGCTTTTTAAATCTCTGTAAACATCAATTGAATTGATTTGAACTTGGTTTGATAAATCATACCTCAAACTTTTGAAAACGCCAAGGACATCAATTTTTCCGAAACTTGTTTTTCTTAAGGAAAAGGGGTGGGGTTAAGGTTGTATATTGACTTTATGAATTCTAAAAATGGCTGTGATTGATTTCATTGAGTTTTAACTTGTTTTGCTTTGAAAATGGAATTCTTTGTGAAAAACAATAAAGAGAGACGAACTTGATGATTTTTACGATTTTGTCGTATTTGGCCGGTTAAACGCACATGTATGCTCAACTGCACTCATATGTGATTTAAGTGTATAAATAGTTGAGGCACTAGAACTTGTTTGCTTATTTTTGATTCAATTGTCTCAATTGTTTCAAGGTTGTAAAATGATATACGAACTTTGTCGAAGATGATATTTAAGACCGGATACCTTGCAAATCTTTTGTGAATAGGTTGTTATAATTATATGAAGATGTGTGAATGATTGATGGGTGTTGAATAAGATGTTTATCATAGTATGGTGTATTTTCTCCTTTGTTTGGATTGTGAGAAATTGAATGAAGTTGTTGATTTGTGGTGATGTTGTTGATATTGATGTGGATATGCTAAATGTCGATTGTTGGTGGTGAATTTATATATGCTTAATGTTGATATTTGAATGCGGTGATTACGTGTATTGAATTATGTTGTTGACTTCTTATATGTAATTTGATGATAATAATTATGATGATTGCATATATGAAAGGTGTTTGTTTTTGGTGATGATTATTTGATGAATTATGTTGTTGAATTATCACATGTAATTGATGTTGATGTTTATGGTGTTTAATGTCGTTGTTTATGTCGATGAATTATAACATGACATATATGTTGTTGGTTGTTGACGTGTTGAATTTATGCATGCAAATGTTGAAGTTAAAATATGGTGATTGCATGTAGAATATTGGAGACTATTTTTTGTGATGAGTTGTGTGAATATATGTATTAGTGTTGAGTCATATATTCATGCATACATGGTTGATGTTGATGGATTTTATACCCGTGTTCATGATGTTTTTGTTGCATCATGAGTTGACGACTTTGTCGTAGTTGATGGATTTTATATCCGTGTTGATGATGTTTTTGTTGCATCATGAGTTGACGACTTTGTCGTAGTTGATGCTACCGTGTCCATGTAGGAGTCGTGTCTAAGCGCATTACATACATTTGGTGAATTTGTTAAATGCGTCATATTTGATTATGTGTTGGTGAACTTTGGTGATTTATGTGCATTGGTGAGTTTGGTGAATTGTACACTTGGTGATATTTGGTGAATATGTGAACATGGTGATACTTGCACATTTGATGATTTTAATTGATGATGTTTATTTCGGTGACAATAATGAAGTGTAATTTATATGAATGTGATTTTATGATCTTTTGGTGATGATGACTTTCTGTTATTGCTTTGAAATGATGAATTGTATTTGTTGAGTTGATTAGACTAAATGGAAATAAGGTGAGTAATCCTTTCATTGATTGATGTTGATAAATGATGAGTTTATGTCCAGGACTTGATTAGAGATTGAATATGCTTGATATGCTATGTTAGAATTGTGATAGCATGATGTGTATGGAATGAGGGACATTATTCATCTGATGTTAGTATTCTAGGAGGGATGGTTATGAATATGTGTCATGCGTGAAATCCGTGAAGGCTTATGTTTGTTATTCTTGATTATGATTGATGTGAAGTTAACCCCCAATGGTCTGTGGTGGAACGCCTACCTATTTGTATGAATGGGTAGACGGCGTGCAGGATTGATCTTTTAGTGTGTTTGGTGAGTTGCTTGAGGATGGTGGGAGCTTCCTCTATTTATCTGTTCGAGTCTTAGATTAGGCTCTGATTAGGATGTCAGTCTTTATGTTATGCTGGATCGATTATGTTGTTGAGATTTTACCCATATGTCGGGATTTGGAGATTTTATATGGTGATGTATGTTTGAGTTTGTGACATGAATATTTTGGAGATGTATGTTATATATCCGCTGCGATTTTCGAGGAATTTTTATATGCATGTTTTAAGATTTATTGGAGACATGACGTCTATTTCTTGAATATTTGTATTATTCGCGTGTTTTATCACTTTAATAGAAGTAAGGCGTTACAAGTTGGTATCAGAGTTGTGGTCGGTCTTGTCCAGACCAAGACCGGGTGATTTTCCCTGTTGTATGCGACATGTACGGGAGTACTGTCGGTACTTGTTGTGTTGTTATGTTCTTCTAGGAGGGTTTGAGCATAATGGGGGAGTAGCAGTTTGCTTCAGGTGTATTTGGTCTGGCAAGGGAGGTATCTTTGGCTGCAGAGGCTCAGTAGGCTGTGGTTTGTGTCAAGGTTCTTATTGATTTTGGATGATGTTTACTTCTTTGAAGGAAACTAGTGAGAAAGGAGTGGGCAATTTACCGGTAGTGCAAGAGTTTCTAGAAGTTTTTTCGGACGACATTACCGAATTACCGTAAGAGAGAGAAGTGGAGTTTGCAATTGATTTAGTACCAGAAATGAGTCTTATTTCGATTGCGCCGTATCAAATGTCTGCATCAGAGTTGGGTGAATTGAAGAAGCAGTTGGAAGAGTTGCTCAAGAAGCAGTTTAATAGGCCGAGTGTTTCTCTGTGGGGTGCTCCAGTGTTGTTGGTTACGAAGAAGGATGGCAACATGAGGTTGTGTGTGGATTATCGGCAGTTGAACAAGGTGACGATTGAGAATTGGTATTCGCTTCCGAGGATTGATGATTTGATGGATCAGTTGGTTGGTGCGGAAGTGTTTAGCAAGATTAATTTGAGGTCAGGATATCACCAGATAAGAGTGAAGGCGGAAGATATATCCAAGACTGTGTTCCGAACGAGGTATGGACACTATGAGTATTCTGTGATGCCACTTGGAGTGACTAATGCGCCAGGTGTTTTCATGGAATATATGAATAGAATATTTCATCCTTTTCTGGACCGTTTTGTGGTGGTGTTTATAGACGATATTTTGGTGTACTCGAAGTCTGAGGAAGAGCATGTTGAGCGTTTGAGGATTGTGTTGCGTGTCTTGAAAGAGAAGAAGTTGTTTGCTTAGTTGTCGAAGTGTGAGTTTTGGTTGTGGGAAGTAAGTTTCCTTGGTCATGTGATTTCGAAGGGTGGTATTGCGGTGGACCCATCGAAGATTGATGCAGTGTTGTAGTGGGAATCGCCGAAGTCTATTTTTGAGATTAGAAGTTTTCTTGGATTGGCAGGTTATCGGAGGTTTATTGAAGGATTCTCTAAGTTGGCATTGCCATTGACGCAGTTGACTTGGAAAGGACAAGTGTATGTTTGTGATGATATGTGTGAGAAGAGTTTCCAAGAGTTGAGGAAGAGATTGACCTCAGCACCAGTGTTGATTTTTCCAGATCCGAAGGAATCGTTTGTTGTGTATTGTGATGCTTCTAAGATGGGTCTTGGTGGTGTGTTAATGCAAAATCGGTAGGTTATGGCTTATGTGTCGAGGTAGTTGAAAGTGCATGAGAAGAATTATCCAACTCATGACTTGGAATTGGTGGCAGTTGTGTTTGTGTTGAAGATTTGGAGGCATTATCTGTATGGTTCTAAGTTTGAAGTGTCCAGTGACCACAAAAGTTTGAAGTACTTGTTTGATCAGAAAGATTTGTATATGAGGCAGAGAAGGTGGTTGGAGTATCTTAAGGATTTCGATTTTCAGTTGAGTTATCATCCTGGAAAGGCGAATGTGGTGGCAGATACTTTGAGTAGGAAGTCTTTGCATATGTCTTCTTTGATGGTTAAAGAGTTGGATTTGATTGAGCAGTTTCGAGATTTGAGTTTGGTTAGTGAGTTGACACCATGTGGTGAGAAGTTGGGAATGTTGAAGCTGACGAGTAATATTTTGGATGAGATTAAGAATGGTCAGAAGGAAGATTTGGAACTTGTAGATCGAGTGGTGTTGGTTAATCAAGGTAAAGGTGTGGACTTCAGGTTGGATGAGAATGGTGTTTTGATGTTTCGTGACCGAGTTTGTGTACCAGATGTGCTTGAGCTTAAGAAACAGATTTTGGAAGAAGGTCACAGGAGTAGTTTGAATATTCACCCAAGAGCGACGAAGATGTATCAGGATTTGAAGTGGTTGTTTTGGTGGCTTGGAATGAAGAAAGAGATCGCAGAGTTTGTGTATGCTTGTTTGGTTTGTCAGAAGTCAAAGATTGAACATCAAAAGTCGTCGGGTTTGATGCAATCGTTGTTTGTGCCAGAATGGAAATGGGATAGTATATATATGGACTTTGTTGGACCGTTGTCGATGACTGTGAAGGGTTTTGATTTGATTTGGATGATTGTTGATCGGTTGACGAAGTCGGCACATTTTGTTCCTATCAAGACTGATATGTTTATGGCGAAGTTGGCTGAGATCTACATTGAGCAGATTGTCAGGTTGCATGGTATTCCTTCTAGTATTGTGTCAGATCAGGATTCGAGGTTTACTTCTATGTTTTAGGAGAGTTTGCAAGATGCTTTGGGAACTAAGTTAAGGATGAGTTCTGCTTATCATCCTCAGGCTGATGGGCAGACGGAGAGGACTATTCAGAGTTTGGAAGATTTGTTAAGAGCTTGTGTTTAGGAGCAAGGTATCAGTTGGGTCAAATGTTTACCGTTGATTGAGTTTACTTACAACAACAGTTTTCTTTCTAGTATCAGAATGGCACCGTTTGAAGCCTTGTATGGCCAGAGATGTAGAACGTCGTTGTGTTGGTATGAGTCAGGTGAAAGTGCTTTGTTAGGACCGGAGGTTTTGCAAGAGACTACAGAGAAGGTTAAGATGATTCGAGAGAAGATGAAAGCGTCTCAGAGTCGACAGAAGAGTTATCATGATAAGAGGAGGAAGGACATTGAGTTTCAGGTTGGTGATCATGTGTTTTTGAGGGTGAATCCTGTAACCGGTGTTGGACATGCTTTAATGTGCCGAAAGTTGACTCCTCGTTTTGTTGGACCGTTTGAGATTGTTGAAAAGGTTGGGTTGTAGTGTATCGGATTGCGTTACCACCGTCTTTGTCGAATCTTCATGATGTGTTTCATGTGTTTCAGTTGCGAAAGTATGTGTATGATGCGTCTCATGTGATTCAAGTGGATAACTTGGAAGTAAGGGATAATTTGACTGTTGAGACTTGGCCAGTTAGGATTGAGGATCACAAGGTGAAGCGTTTACGAGGCAAAGAGGTCGTTTTGGTGAAGGTGATTTGGGTTCGACCAACTGGTGAGAATGCTACCTAGGAATCAGAGAGTAGGATGAAGGTTTCGTATCCGGAATTGTTTCCTTCAGGTAATTTTCGTGGGCGAAAATCTTTTTAGAGGGGGAGAGTTGTAACAGCCCGATTTTCGTTAGATTTATTTTAATTAATTTTTATATGCGTTTATATGTGCTTGTACGTGATTAATTGTCTCTGTGTGTATTTTGGTTGAGATTATTAGAATTTGGTGTTAGAAGGGTATTTTAGTCATTTTGGAATTAGGGGTATTTTGGTCATTGTGTGAGCAAGGGTAAATTAGTAATTTCACTGTGAGGATTATTTTTAGTGTTTCAAGTAGGAACCAGTATTTTTACTAAGTTACTAGTTGGTTGTGGTAATTAGTTAAGAGTCGGTAGCTATTCGTTATTTTTAACCGTAAATGGGTAGAAACTTTGTGAGTTAGTTAAGGAGAGTCTTAAGCTCATTATGATATTTGAAGGGTTAAGCCCAATAGTGAAGAGCCTATTTAAACTCTAGTCTCAGAGTGAACTGAATTGATCAGCTGAACCATGTCCAAAAACATGCTACACGGTACCTAAAACAGTTGAACCTGAACTAGTTACCATGACTGATTCACCACTAAGACATATGATTGAAGACTACGGGTTAAGTACCAACCGTAGTCAATTTACCCATATCTTTCAACCAGCTAACCTTGTGGCCTTTGACATTAAGACTTCGGTCCAACAAGGACTAAAAGAAAACCAATATGAGGGGAGAGATGCACAATTTACTCATGAACATTTAAGTAGGTTTTATGAAACATTTCAATTTTGTGTGCCACCAGCCAATAATAATGAAGACCAAAAGAGACTCAGGTTGTTTGCTTTTACCTTGACCGGGAGGGCTAAATATTGGCTACTATCTCTATCGAGTGGAACCATCCAAACCTGAGATAAAAAGTGTTCATGAGTAACGGTGCCAAAATCTTGATAGATATTTGAAAAGTGTACCAAAACTATCGAAGTAATAAAATTAAATTTGTATCTACGAGGACTGTTATTAATTTCTACTAAGCAATTTCATTAATGTAAAGGATGTAATAAATTGGGGTTTCCGTAGGCAATTGTTTAATTTGCATAAAAGTAAGAAAAAGTGCGATTAAAGTTGGTTTGATAATTAGGTGTCAGGTGCACAACGTGTTTCTAGGTCTCCGAAGTCTCCTAAAAATCGATTCTTCTTTCTGAATTTGCATCTGGATTTTATAGACAATATTTATGTAATAACCTCATCGTGCCACTATATAGGTCCAACGTTCCATGATGGTCACAAAAGTTACAAACCCTAATTTTTTTATGCTCCTCCAAACGTGCCACGATACAAGTCCATCGTGGCACGGAATTTCCAGTAGGTCAAGCTTCCAAAGTCTTCTCCATTTTGTGCAAAACTTGCCCATTTCATAGCCATATAACCTCTTAACACTTCTAACAACTTTCAACTCATTCTAGCATGTAATTCATGAAAAAGACTCTCTATCCTGCTCAACAAGGCATAGAAATGCCTAAAAAACAAGAGTATGACCAAGTATCATCAGACGTGTCCATCAAATGTTGACTTCATCTGGGTGAGCTTTTATTAGAATCAGTTTCCTTCAAATGCTGCTCGACTTCATGCAACTTCTGATCATGACTTTTAATTTTTGTTGACCTTCCTTTAGATCATGGTCTAAGTCTTCACAGCTTTTCTTGAGTATCAAATGAGTTCCTTTGCGTTCAGAGCTTGGTGTTTCAAAACCTATAAAGTTACCTTAAAGTTAGAATTTAATTTTATGGACATGCACACTTGAACACACATTAAACTACTCAATTGTTCTTTCATAAATTGTTATCATCAAAACCTTAGGGACATTGTTCTAAAACCCACTTTGGTTCAACATCGTCCACCTGAGATGGTTCAGAGCCGTCAACACGAAGGCGCCTCCTCTGCCCCTACGCACTCTCCCTTCTGCTACCTTCCTCTCATACCGCTCTCCCTAATAGAAATAATCATTGAATGTTTGTTGTTTTTATGGCGGTATATATGGTCTATATCTGAAAAATGCAAATCACATATAATTATAATTAACAAAAATCTACAAAATTGCAAAAAAAACAATACAAACAGATACACTTCGTATTATAAAATCCGAACAAGGACCAACCTGATTCGAGTTCTAAACTCGGAACAAGTTCAGTAAACAAGAATAAAAAAAAACACGAAACCAATAGTGATAAATCGAGGGAGTGAGACCTTACATTGTGTTTGAAGTTTGAAAAGGCTTGAAATATGACGATTTTGATAAAAAAAAGAAAGAAAAAAAAACCTTTAAGATTCACCCAACGACTAAGTTTCGAATTTTTAGTATGAGAGAGAAGTTTTAGGGCAAAATTATGAAATTATTGAATTATTAAGAAAGATTTTCGATTTCAAGTTAAATATAGTCGGCATTCGAATTTCGAAAACTAAACTATCATTGTAATTTTATAAGAGCAAATTACACTCCTCTCCTTTAAAAGATGTATGAATTATACTCTCCCCCCTCTTATGTTAAAATATACACTCCCCTCCCCTCTTATGCAAAACATATTAGAAGATATTTCACTCTCCATCCTTGAAAGAAGCTTGATTTACATTCATACCCCCTCTTATGTTAAAATCTACAATTTCCTCTCTTAATATGTTTTTTTTTTATTTCTTTAATTCATCAAAAAAATAAAATCAAACACACTTTGAAGAAAAATGTATTGTGTGTCCACTTTTTTTTTTTTTGTTAAGTAGCCAGATTAGAGCTGAGACAATTAAATTGTGGAGAAGTGGAGTGTCCGGGGTTCGATCCCCGGCCCTGCATATAATATGCAATATCTCTAAGTTAAGCTCGCGGGAATATTGTGTGTCCACTTTAATATAATCAAAAAATATTTTTTATTCGGAGTTTCATTAACATCTAGTTTTAATGGATAGTATTAGAAAAATACAAAAGTGTGAGTTTCCACGAATGGGTACTTGAGCAACAGCAAGCAGGAACCAAGAGAACAGGAAGAAGAAAACACCATCAACAACAACAACAACAACAACAACATGGCGAGTGTTCCTTCTTCACCTCCACGCGCCCCTCTCTCTGCTGCTGAATCAACAACAAACTCAACCTCTCCCTTCCCAAAGCAAGAGGTGACTCTCTCTTCCATCTTCTTCTTCTTTCTTCTATTGTTTGATACTTAATTATAGGGTTTTGAAAGGTTAAGGTTGAAGGTAATGCTACCAACAACAATGGAGTTTTACATGCTGATGAGGTAAAACCTGACCTTAACGATGGACTTGAGTAAGTTCCTTTTCGCCATTTTTCCTTATTTTTGGGACATCGAAATTGGTATATGCATGAATTTGGATGTTAAAAATTTCCATATGCAGGAATTTAACCACTTTGGACATTCTCAAAATTTGGCATTTATTTATTGGTATAATTAAGTTTATAATTTCATATTAGATTAAAATTTTGACCCTATTTATTGTTTTTCGATGGATTTCAGCCTTCATAATTTTGAGATATTGAACTGAAAAAGTTTCAATAAGCTGTTACAAATTTCATGTATCTTACTTTGGCGTGATTTGCCTTTCAAAATTATTATTATTATTATTTTTGAAGGAACATTAATAATAATAATTTTGAAAGGATTAATTATTATTATTATTAATTTGAAAGGATTATTATCATTATTATTATTGTTGTTGTTTTAAAATGACAACATTAAAATGTTTGTAAAGCCTAATTCAACATGCAATGCTGATATCAGGAGTGCCAGCAACACTGTCTTTTCAACACTCACTATAACACTACATCTCTTATTGGGTGAAATTAATGTGAACCCCACACTTTGAAAATGGAATCCACATAAAGCGGCGGGACACACATGTGTTTCATCCAATAAAAGAGAGAGTGTTGCTAGCACTTCACATGCCGATATTTTTAGGCTAGACATTTTCTATGATTACTGGGTTTGAATATGGGATCTTGTGTTTGTATGTGTGATTTTTTAGGTGTTTGTCATTCTGTCTATCTATAGACTGAAAAATGACAATATTGAAACAAACTAGGTCTGCTTTTAACGAGTAATGATTTAGGAAGATAATAGGTATGCCTTAAATTACACACTGTTGGTAGATCTACCTGTTTTAAGTCGTTTTTAACTCATACCTACATTCTGTGATTTTGGAATAATTGGTTGTTTTGTTAGCTGTTTGATAAAATAAAAAAGTAAGAACTGATATTTGTTTGGGATGTGAATTAAGCATATATTTGGTTTTCCGTCTGAGAAACGAAACATAATTATCGTCCAGTACCATGCTTCTGCTGCGATTTTATGGGAGGAAAACTGGCAGTGCAACCTAAGGGACACTAATGGTATGTTTGGATCCGCGTTGGCACATCAAGTTTCGCGTCCCAGTGTTTTTTGACGTGAAATATCTGAAGCAACAATGTCGAGCTTCTGCATTGGCGTGCTATTTCACCTAAGTGTTGTTAAAATCCAACGCGGATCCAAACAAATTAACTACAGTCAGTGTTTAACTATTTTGCAGTTTGAACAAATCCCCTCTCTATCAGTAGTTAAATGCGCTCTATTCTGCCACATCATCTATGTAACTGAAGCAAAAAATAGAAACTTGGTCTGTTCAACTGCACTGGTAGGAGGAATATATGACAAAAATCAATCTGAATACTTGGATATGCAATATGGAAAGTATTAGAAACTACTGATATAGTTCTTATATAAGTTCATGTCTATTTCCAAAATCTACACGCACACATGTGAGATGTCCCTGCAGGCTCATACCCTCCAGATGCGAGCCTAATCCTGCTCAAGTGTTTGATATTGTACCATGGCTATAAGTACTTGAAATTTTGCAACGTAGGTTAAATTGCCTAATCTTGACTTGATTTGCCAATTATGTGAAATAACTGATGTGTTGAGGCTCAATCCTCAGTGGTATCGAGATACGATAAATTATCTAACTTCTGAGAATAAATGTGATCAATGGCATAAGACCTATAAGCCACTTTTTGAGATATTGATGATGTTCCAACATGCAGCCCTTTGTTGGAACTGTCACTCATATCTGCATCAGTTTCATGCAAACAATGAATTGCAATCTTTTGCTGAATGAAAACCATCATTCTTATTTTAACAATCGAAAGGGGAAATCTAGCGCTATAGAGCCCTTGTCACGACAAGATCGAAAGAAGGATTGGACCCATCCCTTTAATTTTAATTTAAATCATAAAACTGTATGTTATTAGTTGATGTGAGCATACTTTTCTATTGTGGTTGTAACTTAGTCATGGTCCATGTTGGATTATCACATAATTGCTAATTTAATTTTTCTTTACTGATTACCTGTTTGGAGACAATAGCCGCAAATGTTTATTTCTTTATTATCTATTCTAATTTCTTTGGAAAGTATTCTTTGCTGCAAGTTATATTTCCAGATTAAGATAATTTACCATTTTATTCTTTTTACAGTCACCTGGACAGCAAACAGTGCATTGAGAGGTTCAGAAAATATGAGAATGAATACACTCATCGTTTATTGAACAAATTTTTCTCGGGCAAAAACCTTAATGGAGGTAAGCAACAATAGCCATAAAAAGCGATATGCAGAACTATTTCTTTATGCACAAATATAGTCTATTTTCCCTTCTACATTTGTTATTGTATGATAGATTCCCTGATTTAGCCATGTAGACTGCAGTGTGCATACTTTGGTGAATATCTTGCATCAGTTCATTATTATTGAAAGATTCTGTGACCTCTATGTATCTTAGATCACACAACTTGTATTTATAATTGTGTTACAATAAATACATTGAATGTCTAATTGATTATCACTACCTAGGAAGTTGTATAATCTAGAAATATTATCAAGTAATCTACAAAGTTGTACAATAAGGAATATTAACAGATTTACTTAATTCTAACAATTATTGTTGCTTTGCTATGTAATTAGCATATATATATATATATATATATATATATATATATATATATATATATATATATATTGTCTCTAATTCTCTACTGCAACTTCTCTTGTGCTTATTTATAATGGTCCATATTCAAGTAAAGCATTCATGTTTTCAAAATATCAGAGTGATTATAGTGGTGAAGGTTAACATACAAGTGTCCTTAATGTAATTTTAGACTGATGGGATGAAATACGTTGATGTCGTGTATACGTTGGTCGTTGTGATGTTGTAACATATGGTAATTGTAACGGCTTGCTGTTTTTCAATTCTTGGTTTAAGCCTATTATGTTTAGCATTTGTTCCCTCACTTGTTTGATATTTCTACTCATATATTCTTAGAGTTTATAATTGTATGTTTCATGCGTAGTCTGCCAATTTGTACAATAACTCTTCCTTGTTAATATGATCATTTGCATCTGAAAGTTGAGTAAGAAGCGAAATAGAGAACTTCATTTTTATTTTTTGCCAATTTTACATCGACTTTAAATCTTAATTTACATGTTGAAATGCAATTATTATCTTCTAGAAAAAGAAAAAAAAACTGCACTTGATGGTAAATGTCATTTTTCTGTGCAGGTAACAGTTTTTATGAGGAAATAGCAATAGGCGCCGAAGTTCTAAAAACAAGCAGGTTAGCGTGTGCAATGAACTATTTTGCATTTGCAATGTTGGTTAAAATGAAAGAAGAATTTAAATAGAACCAAATGTTGTTAGTCTCTGTGTCTACATTTGTTTTCGGTAAAACAAAGATCAATACAAGCAAGATAGATGCAGCACGAGAATAACACAGAATAACCTATCAAGTACAGTAATAAATAACTATTAACATTTGAGAATCTAATCCATGCAAGGACATGTTTGTGTAGGGTGCCTTGTTTCCAGTTATATGCTGATCCTGTCGTTGGTTTTGAAGAGCAATGCAGCAAAGGATCGACTTCACCAGCCGAAACACAAGCCAACACCCCTAATGGGAAACACACAGAAGAACTGAAGTAATTTGAATGGTGAATCATCAATGCATGTGTAATCTTAAAATACTTTACATAGAGGCATTAATACTTGGTGTCTTGGTAAAGGATGGTTATTACTTCAAAACCATCAATTCCCTAGCCTAATAAGGATTTTCTGGTCGTGATAATTGTATGGGTTTAAATATTAAATAATTATGTGATTATTTAAACAATGCATGTGTTATCTTAAACAATGATCATTTTTATGAATCAGTATATTCATCATAGAGTATTCCTTGTTCATTTTCAATTTTCAAGTTCACCACAATTGTCAAGTGACTGTATTCCTTCCTTGATTAGACTGGTTTAGTATGTAAAATACAATCTACTTTTGTATTAGTTTGCTTTGATGATTTGGAATGGGGAGGGGTTTTATGTTTTTTTTAAAAGAATGTTAATTCAGAGGTGTATAAAAACACAAACATGAACTCCACGATCTTGTTCTTAATTTGATCTGCAATGGTCTTGTTGCACATGTTGATTCAGAGGTGTAGAAAACAGCATACATAAAAGATCTTTCTCCTAATGAAATTAAGCTCTAATTCCATAAATAAATTTATAATGTAATGGTAAATAATTTTTGCTCAACGGTGTGATACACTAAAGTTTCAGCCTCCACCGAATTACATAACTCAATTTGACAATTGTACCAAATGTGACTATTTCATTAGTGCTATTCGATTATATTTCATATGATCCACTAATAATTTATTTATTTTCTCCCACGTGGTTCTCGATAATCTCTTGACACGCCGTCGACGCATCCAACTCTTAGTCAAACCTCTTAACATCTAATTTTATTTAGATCAAATTGCTTAGTGGTTATACTTACACTATAAGTGTGGAGAAAAATAGAACCTAAATTTGAACTTCAATCTCTACATACCAATGTCTACGAAGCTATCAATGGAGCCGTAAATTAGAAAGCTATTCACATGTACCCAAAAAAGTGTAATATACATACCTTTTACTTTATATTTTTTTAGTCGAACGGTTGTACGTTTTTTAAAACATTGAAACTCTTTTATTTGCAACAAATACAATTTAAATAGCTACTTATGAAGTTCATCATGACGATGAATATGATGAAATCAGAGTAAAACTAGGAGAGGGAATAAAAAAAACAAAAAGTTTTATATTTTGAGTCGACGAATAGAGTTTCTTACAAACAAATTATTTATAAAGCACAATTTGTAACTAACTACCAGCTAATTACAGCTAGGAAATAATTGTCATGTAACTAGTCTCAAGCTTATACTAACTGTGTGCTAGACTAGTTTGCTTGTTGAACAAGTAAGTTGTGCATAGTCTAGAATTCCTTCAGAGGAACTAGCAAGAGAGAGAGAGAGAGCCCTACACCGAGCTTCAGAGGAACTCCTTGATATTGTATGTTGTTTTTAAGCTCTCCATGATATCAAAGAGAAACCAAGAAAGAACATACAATATCAAGGAGAAAAACGGCAAAAAAGTGAGAAAGTAAGGAAAGATGGTCTATACATTGTTGTAGTTTATATGATAGTGATTGCCTTGGGATTTAAAATTTGCGTAGTGCAAGCAAACAAAGCACTAAATAAATTTCACATCTGATCTCATCATTAGAGGTGAGGGAAAAAAGTATTTCAGTTACGGTACGTTCAAATCGCATTAATTTGATCTTATATCACAAGTCTGAGGAGGTAACAAAAATAAGCACCATTTTATTATGTGTTAAGAGTCCCACATCGGATAGGTGATGACCTGACAATGTATTTATAAATGGGGGAAATCCCCACCTCAAGCGCTAGTTTTGTGGGGTTGTGGTAGACCCAACCACGATTTCTAAAATAGTATCAGAGTCTCTTCAAGATTCATTGGGCCACCTGTTATCAGGTTTTCACTATCGGACCACCCACCATTTATGTCTATGAACCAAGCCCCCAATAGTGCTGGTCGTGGGGGGGTGTGTTAAGAGTCCCACATCGAATAAGAGATAGTCTGACAATGTGTTTATAAGTGGGGGCAATCCTCACCTCACAAATCGGTTTTGTGGGGTTGTGTTATGAAATAATTCAATTAAATTGTATATCTAGGTTTTCATTTTCATATTCTTTACTCTCGAAATATAATCATGCCCATATGTGTTTTAAGTACTATATTCCAATAAATTTTATTTCTTCACAATCCAAAATTTTGTTATCGATTTAAGTAATTGATTCATCGAGTCACATTGTCTATTTAATTAAATGTGCTTTTCTTGCAATTAGTTCTATTTATTCTCGTATATCGACGTCCCATTCTTCCCCTTTTGATGAAAATTAATAATAAGGATCAAGTTTTTAAGTTTTATTTTTTTACTATTATTATATAATTATCAAATCTGAAAAATTAAGGAAAAAAATGTCAGAAAAAAAATTAAGGAAAATTTTCATAATAAGGAAGCGTTTATGAAGAAAGAAAACTAATTAAAGCTTTTCTCTCCTTGTTTTTGACATATATTAATCACTTTCAAAATATTTAGAATAATATAAAAAAATTAATTTATATAATTATATAATGAAATACGAAAATTATAATGAATTTAATTGATGAAGTTATGGGGGGAAAGGTCCCCGTGAGCTTAACTCAGTTGGTAAGGACAATGTATAATATATGCAAAGTCCGGTGTTCGAAACCCGGACACCACCAAAAAAGTTATGGAGTGAAAGAGGAAAAATCTATATTTTTCAATTAAAAATGAAAAGAATGTGATTGGAAAATATATATATTATTAGGACAGTTAAAAAAGTAAATAATAAAGACAGATAAATTAAGGAGAACAAACAACAATAAAGTGAGAACGTAAAGAAAGACAGGTTAGATATTGTTGTACTTTATATGAGTAAACTTCATATCTCATCTCATCATCAGAGACGAAGGAAGAGAGCAGTTCAGTTACAGTACGTTTGAATCTCATTTATCTCGTTTCATATCATAATCTAAGTCTAAGGAGGTAATGATAATAAGCATAACTTTATTTGTAGCAATTCAATTTCAATTGTTTATCTTAGTTTTCATTTACATCTTATTTACACTCGAAATGTAATCATATCTATATGTGTTTTGAGTACTACGTTCAAATCGATTTCATTTCTACACATGCCAAAGTTTTATCATCTATTTGAGTAATTGATTCATCGAGTAACATGATCTTTTTAAATAAATAAAATTTTCATTCAATCAATTCCATTTAATTTCTTCTCTTGTATTGACGTCCCACTCTTGAGCTTTAGTTGAATAATAATAATAATAATAATAATAATAATAATAATAATAATAATAAATTATTAGAGTAAATTACACTCACCTCCCCTCAAAGATGCTAAAATCTACACTTTACTCCCTCAATAATTTTTTTTTAATTTCTAATAATCTAGCAAAAAAATAATAATCTAACACATTTCGAAAAAAATAGTATTACATGTCTATTTTAATATAATAAAAAATTGAATACATATTTTTCATTCACAATTTCATTTACATGTAGTTTTAAACAACCCAAAATAAAATTAAAATATGTGAAAAATTACTAAAGACAATAAAGCATGGTTATTTAAAAGTTAAGTTTATACTCTAAATTATAAAATCAATAGCAAAATATTTAAATTTAATTATCATTGACATTTAAATTATAAAGAAATGAATTATTTTTTCTTAAATGGTGGTTCAAAATTAATATATATCATAAAAATATTTATTTATGTTAAAATAGATTAAAGTGTAGTGTATATTTAATTATTAAGGGAGGGAGTTGTAATTCAAGCATCTATTAAGGGAGGGGAGTATAAATTTTATTTTTCAAGGGAGGGAAGTTTATATTTTAACATAAGAGGGGAGGAGAGTGTAATTCACCAATCTTTCAGAGGGGGAGTGTAATTTACTCAAATTATTATCACCATCATTACTACTACAATCAACATCAGATCTGAATAATTAATTATATTGGTTGTGGTCTTGTTTTGCTTGCAAGATTTTTTTTATTAATATGTTCATTTCTTGATTTGTTAAACAAAAATTTAATTAATTTATGTAGGAATTCATTGTTTTTTTTATTTTTGAGGGAATGCAGGAATTCATTGTTGAATAAATAGATTTGTAACTTTAATATAAATATCACACTAGAAAATAATGACGATCAAATGTTGTTGTTAAGAAAAACGGAGCTTGTCTTTGCCTCTATATGGTTTTAAGACAACTGAGAGACAGAGGGAGAGGGAGAGATTGTTTTTTAAACTTGATTTTACTAATCCATAGTTGCTATGCTATTCAGTATTAAAAATGTACTCACGAAACATATAAATTCCCAACTAGTCCCACTATTGAGAATATTAATTGAGTAAACCATCAAGTTGGTACATGTCTTTGAACCAAATTCTCAATTTGATCTCTAACTCTATTAATAACTCAAATGATTCATCTCTTTGTCAAATGTTTCTCAGATTGGTTCCTAACTCGATTAGTTTTTTGTATTTTGAGTGTTAATGACTCATATCTTTTGGATATTATAAAGTGGTTAATGACATAATGCATTTTGGATCTTATTTGGTACGTTAATCACTTAAAATGCAAAACAATTAATAGAATCAAGGACCAATCTGATAAACGTTTGACAAAGACAGAGACCATTTTGAGTTATCAGCAGAGTCAGGGGCCAATTTGAGAATTTGATAGGGACCAATTTGATGGTTTACTCAATCAATATTAATTTGTGAGTATAAAAACTAATTAAAGCTTTTCTTCCTCGTTTTTGACATATATTAATCACTTTGAGAATATTTAGAATAACATAACAAATTTAATTTATATAATTAATATAGAACGAAATAAGAAAATTTTAATGAATTTTATTTATGAAATTTTGGAAAGAAAAGTCAATATTTTTCAACTAAAACAGAATGGAATGTGATTGGCAAATATATATTATTAGGAATATTAAAAAAGTAAATAATAAAGACAAATAAATTAAGGAGAAAAAACAACAATTGAGGGAGAAAGTAGGGGAAGATATGCTATATATTGTTGTATTTTATATGATAGTGACTACCTTGAGATTTGGAATTTTCGCATCGCAAGTAGACAAAGTACATTCAAATCTCTTTCATTTCATCTGAGTCTGAGGAGGTAATGAAAATAAACACAAATTTATTCTGGAATAATTCAATTTCAGTTGTTCATTTTCATCTTCTTTACACTCGAGATGTAATCATGCCTATATGGGTTTTGAGTACTATGTTCCAGTCAATTTCATTTCTTCACCAGCCAAAGTTTTGTCTCTTTTTGAGTAATTGATTCATCGAGTTTTTTGAATAATTAATTCATCTTTCTGACGTCCCATTTTTGCGCTTTTTAAGAATAATAATAATAATAATCAAATTTTTAAGTGTTTATTATCATTATTGCTATCATAATCAGATCGTATTGGTTGTGCTCGTGTTTTTCAACAGAATAAAATTTATGTAGGAATTCATTGTTGGTTTTTTTTTGTAATTATATGATAAATATTACAGAAAAAAAAAGCTGATTTTTGAACAGCATTTCTCTTTCTTTAATTAACAATGCCATCTTTTTTTTTTTGGTACAATTAGCAATGCCATCTTTAAGTGTTAGAGGGAGGGAGAGAGTTTTATCATGAAATTAAATAAATAATTTATTAATGACTTTTTGTAAAAAAAATTAGTTAAAATCTTTTTATTCTTGGTTGTAAAGGTGACTAATTATTTTTCTAATTAAGAGAGGATTAAAACCAAAATGTTTAGCTTGTGTGTTCTTGATCGATATTGAAAATATTTTAGAAACATTAACATCCATAATAATAATAATAATAATAATAATAATAATAATAATAATAATAATAATAATAATAATAATAATCAAAAGTACATATTTATACAAAAGGTGATTCATAAAAAATATTATTTAAATTGTCTTTTTTTTACCAAAAAAAGTTAACTCATCATTCTCTTTTTTGTATTTTATTTTTGTACAAACATTTTCTTTTCAAACGATTTCATAATTCATATGTACCTTTTGTTTATGTTTAAGTATGTTGTTTCTGACTTATCATGTTATAGGTACGAAGTTTTCATCATCATCTCAACAATGACTAATATTTGTTGTAAAGAATGTGAGGCACACAAGGTGAGTTCTCTTCCCTAAACTAAGTATGTTCTACCTCATTTTTATATAGACAAGATATACTTAATCACTTAATATAAAAATTAATCACAAATAAAATATCTTTTTTTTTTGGAGTGTATTAATTTCAAAATATGGCGGCAATAGTTCATGTATTGATGATTGAAGATGATAAGAAAACTTTAATTTGCCGTACATACAAAATTTGATTACATTCCTAATAAAAAATTAATTACATTTTGAAGACTTAAGAATAATTGTTATAGATTAAAATCTTTTAGGTGTATGATGCAACTTACACTAGTGCAAATCAGGAATACAAGACCTGATTTTTAAAGATTTGAGACCTGTTTTTGTGTAAAAGTGGTCTTAAATCTCTAAAAAAAGAGGTCTTGTATCCTTGATTTGCACTAGTGTTAGTTGTTTGAGCGACACTAGGGTTAAAGTTGCGACACTAGGTAATCCTTTTTTTAATTTTTTAAATAAGGTACTTTAATACATTTATTACTAGAGTTTTTTTTTATTTACATGAGAAAAATAAAATAAGGGATTATTAGAGAAGGGATGTAAATAAAATAATTAAATCAAAATGAATTAATAGACACCTCTGTGGTGGTTCAAATAACTAACAGAAAAACAAAAACATATTTGCCATCGGAGAACATTTGAAACACCATTTTTTTTAAAGGAATGAAACAACTTATTAAACTTATCATTGTTCAAGAAAAACTTATTAAACTTATCATATGGCATATATATTCATTTATATAAGTGTTTGATAGAACTTGCAAACCTAAGTATATGCACTATTTTCAAGTGCTATGGAATTATTTCACTAATTAGGATATATGCTTTGAAATTATTTTATTAGTTCAAGTGCTATGGTTCTAATCATTAACTTATTCTTTTTCAGCTGTCCCCAACTGAAACAGATGATAAGCTATGGGATGGGTACCTACAGTTGAACTCTGCCCTAACTGTTTCTGCAGTTGCCTTCTTTGAAGGGTAATTTATTCTCTACATTTGAAGTTAGCTTGCTTGTGTAACTTTTACTTTATTTTAATTTTATTATATGATGCGAAATAATATCAAAGTAACTTTATTTTCACAAGTAGAGAGTTTACATGAATTTCTTCACATCACATATTCAAGTTTTAACCTAAGTGATTCATCAAGAGCATATTTACATAGAGAAACCCTAATTCTACATATATAGATAGCTAAATGCAAGAATAAATCGATAGCAGAATCAATAGCCATATTTGTGGCCAATAAATGTGTAATAATTTTGTAACCAAATATAATAGTAACAAACTTGCCCTAATACTGTACCATCTACGCAAAACTAAAATATAAGTGCTACAACACTTGTGCTTATACTCGATTAGAGAAATGCTTCAACACACTTGTGCTGCAACTCTGCCCTAATCTGAGGAGTGTACATGCTTTATCTCTCTTGAGAGTACAAAAATTCTCCAATTTCGGGAAACGACGACAATCGAGTTTCTTATAGTAAGCTAAGTTGGTAACAAGATGAGATCAATGCTTTGTTAATTCTAATCCTCTATAGATGATGAAACTTCATGTTGTAATTAGTGACTCTATTCTCTCCAATCTCTGTCTTATCTTTGAATTTACTTATTCAATTGTGTAGTGGTGAAAAGGTGCCGGAAGTCAAATGGTCTCAATCTATTGTAGTGAAAGGGAATGTCAAATTACAAGATTTTGAAAAATACATTCAAGAACTTCCTCTCTCACGCAACAAAGAACTTATGGTAAAAAATTCTCCTTATTATATTTATTTATCACAATATTAGATTTTTTTACATGCAATCTAAAATTTGTTGCATCCCAAAAATTTATCTATTATTATGCAATATATTATACTCCCATGTTTGTTGCAATGTCTAAAAAAATATTGTTATTTCAGGTTCTTAGAAATAGCATTAATTCTAATATTTTCAAGATTCATTTCCAAAGAACAAAGTGAAATTGGGTAAAAATATTTGTGGAATATTTAAAATTCCTATATAACTTCATACTTATCTAGAAATATTAAAAATGCGAGTCAAACACTTTTTGTTTTTTTGTTTTTGACAAAAAACACTTTTTGTTTTAAAAAAGTATCCAGGACAAAGAACGACCTCGCCAAGTGTTAATCTTTGAAGGGATGACATGCTATTTAGTCAGCCTAATTGTTGGACCATAATATAAAATAAAAAGTTAGTTTAACCAACATGATCTACTGTTAAATTTTAATAATGCCAATTAATTTCTTGGTCCCTAGAGTATCTAAATCTAAATTTACAATGCCCAGCATCTTATGCTATTGTACCTATAATAATATGCTATGCTTGGTGGGATTGTCTTTACGCTTTTCTGTTGTGCTACAAAAAACCTTTGTAATTTGCACCATATATTTTTATTTTAATGAACATGTGATTAGAACCATGCAATTAATTTCAGGTAGTCTCTCTGTATTGCAAAGAAGAATCTTCACAAGTTGGATTGGAAGGCATGGAAAAGGTGAGTAGGGATGATCTCAAATTTAGACTAATATACTTAACTTAATTAAATGATTAAATATTAAAGTTGGTTATTGAAATTGTAGGGTTGTATGAACCTAGTCCCACATATTATCAATATTTTAAAAAATATCATTGAAATTGTAAAATGTTAATCAAGTTTGATCCTATGTCTGAATTTGCTATCAAATACATCCCTAACATTATTCACCCAGTTCCACATTTATATACGAAATTGCGAACTAAATGTCACTCCAGTCCTGCTAATACCAACAGAGGGACAAATTTGATTAAAATTTTGCAATTTCAGATATCACATCGAAATATCAATAATGTGAGGGACTAGATCGATAGTCCTAAATTTTAAAGAACCAATATGAGTATCCCTGATGTTTAAATAAGTCATGAATTCTCCCATGTATAGTTTTAACAAAAAAATAATTCCTTGATTTAACAGGTTGCAAAGAAATATGTTGAAGATGGAAGGGTTGGGCTTGCAAAAGTTATAACTGGCATTGATCTTTATGTGTGTCCTCCTAGTGACACAATGATCACCATACTTGAAAAATATGGATACCTCGACAGAAGCACACATTTTAAAGAGAACGAAGATTCCCTAATTGGTTGTGTTGTATGGAGAAGAAATCAACTTAACTCTATTCAGAAATCGTCGAGAAAAAGTGATCATACTCAAGTGTGGTCTCCAATCCGCACTCCTTCCAAATCGTCGAGAAAAAACGATCCTACTGTGTGGTCTCCGATTCGCACTTCTTCAGAATCATCAAGAAAAAATGATCCTATTGTGTGGTCTCCAATTCGCACACCTTCCGAAACATCGAGAAAAATTGATTCTAGTCCTGTCTGGTCACCAATTCGCTGGCCTTTAGAATCATCAACAAAAAGTGATCAAGATATTTCTAAGCAAAGGGATGGCGTTGAAAGGGACAAGAATGGAAGCATAACCTCCCAACCAAACCTAAGCCTTCGAACTTACTACTATAGTGACTTAGTAAAATCAGAAGACACTCCAAATAATAGACAAGTTGTATCTTCTGCAGTTGAAACTTCAAATATTGACTTAAGTTCGAAGGATGTTGGACGTGAATTAGTACCTCTTGTAACTGCGGTTACAAAACAATCTTTACCTTCAGCTATTCTTCACAATGAACTGGAAGACGATCTTCCAGAATACGAATTTAGAACTTTGCTGAAGAGAAAATTGGATGATGGTACAAAACAGTCTTTATCGTCTGTTATTATTCAAAAGGAGCTGGAAGACGATCTTCCAGAATTTGATTTTGGAACTTTAACCACAAGTTGTCAAATTGTGGAGAAGAGAAAATGGGAAGAAAACATGGAACATGATATGGATATATCTCCAGAGCAGTCCCCACAAAAGAAAGTTTGCAGAATAGATGAGAATAGCAATATGTCCAGCAGCACCACTCTCTTTGCTGCTGCACCCCCAATGAGTCCTGTTAATGCTTCCTGGTATCCCTCTGTCCAATATATGAACCAATTGAATGCAAAAGTGAGTCAGGAAGCCTCAAATATACCACATTTTACATATCTTGGTTCTGTTTCTAATTCCATGCAACAAAATTTCATACCATCACCGTCAGCTTTGCAAATCCACCCACCATTTCAAACCCTAAAACCCGATTTTACATATCTTGGTTCTGTTTCTAATTCCATGCAACAAAATTTCATACCATCACCATCAGCTTTGCAAATCCACCCGCCATTTCAAACCCTAATACCCGATTTTACATATCTTGGTCCTACTTTCACGAGGGGTTATGCAGAGGCACTTCCACAGCCACATGCACATTCACATGGACATGCAAAACCAAGACGAAATGATGTACGCATTGGGAGAGACCACATGACCGAGTTTAACCAACACTTCACATTCAAACCTCAGAAAGCTGCCAATAAACAATATCAGGTTTTTAAAATTTAACTTTGTCACGGTGCATGTAGGATTGTCATATAATTGCTAATTTAATTTTTCTTCACAGATTATTTGTTTGGAGACAATAGCCGCAAATGTTTATTTCTTTATTATCTGTTAAAATTTCTTTTGAAAGTATTCTTTGCTGCAAGTTATATTTTAAGATTAAGATAATTTACGATTTTACTCTTTTTACAGTCGCCTGGACAGTAAGCAGTGCATCGAGAGGTTCAGAAAATATTTCTCCGGCAAAAATCTTAATGGAGGTAAGCAAAAATAGCCATTAAAAGGGATATGCAGAACTATCTCTTTATACACAAATATAGCCTACTTTTTTTGCTACATTTGTTAGTGTGATAGATTCTGTGTTTTCTGTGTATCTTAGATCACACAACTTGTATTTATAATGGTGTTACAATAAATACATTGAATTTCGAATTGAGTAGCACTAACTTAGGATGTTGTATAATCTACGAGACTATGAATATTATCAAGTAATCTAGAATGTTGTACAATTTAGGAATATTGGTAGATTTACTTAATTCAAACAATTATTTTAGCTTTGCTACGTAAGTAATTAACCTATATTTAAGTTATAATTCTGCGGTGCATAGTCTCTAGTTCTCTACTGCAACTTCTCTTTTGCTTATTTATATTGATCTATATTCAAGTAAAGCATTCATGTTTTAAAAATATTAGAGTCAATATAAAGTGTCGTTAATATACTTTTAGACTGATGAAATGAAATACTTCAATGTTGTATATACGTTGGTCGCCGTTATGTTGTAACATATGGGAATTGTAATGTCTTTCAGTTTTTCAACCCATGGTGTACGTAAGCCTATTTTGTTTAGCATTTGTTCTATCACATGTTTGATATATCTTTTAGTCTCTTTGTGTCTACATTTGTTTTGGTAAAGCAAAGATCAATACAAGAAAGATAGATGCAGCACAAGAATATTACAGAATAACCTATTAAGTATAGTAATAAATAACTATTAACATTTGAGAAACTAATCCATGGTAGGACATGTTTGTTGTGCAGGGTCCGTTGTTTCCAGTTCTATGCTGATCCGGTCCTAGGTTTTGAAGAGCAATGCTGTTTTTATGAATTCTGTTTTTATGATGGTGCTGACAGACTTTTACTTTTTCTATCTCATCGATATTGTACAATCTGTTTGCACTTAATCCCTCTTTTTTGTTTTTGAAACAGTTTTAACATTTGAGTAAGATAACTTCTATTTTCGTAAATAAATCGGAAATATTCCCAGATCTGTTTTAGAGGCAACTCATCAAATTATTATTTTCAAAGGCCCTATCGTTGTCCTTCTGAAGCTCGGCTTCTTCCTCAGGTGTGAAATTGTTTTGAACGTTGAAAAAATTAAGCACGAACTCCACGAGTAGAAGATTAGTGGTAGTGTAAATTAATACATACATAGATACTTTATGTTAAATGTTGAAACTCTCATTTAACTGCAACAAATACAATTTAAATAACTACTTCTTCTATTCAGCTATAATTTTTTCTTATCCCACTTATATATTAGTTGTTACAGATACAATTTCTAGCACCAGACACTAGTTCACTATTTCTGTTCAGCCATACTCACACTTTCAGTACTCTTTTTCACTAGTACCAACACTTTTGATGGAAAATGAGTAAGCTGTTAAACATGTCTCCGACAAATAATACATTCAATTAATTCATTTTCTTAAATTGTTACCGATGTCATGTCAGTGTCGTGCCTGGTGTCAATAGTTTATAGTCATTCATCATCAAATTACAGTGCATTGCCTTATGAAAACATAAAAACATTATATGGGTGGACATCAACAAATTTCAAAATAATAAAGTCTATTAGCTTATATGTGATAGACTGATAGTCTTTACAATCATGGCATATAGTATATGCTCAGATTTCGATTCCTGTGTGACGCATGAATCAAAAGACTATGTAGAATATTTTTACGAACACAAGTCTAAAAAACCTCAAACTTTATGATTAGAGGATATTATTTCACATCTTCATAAAAAAATAAAAATAATAGAAGTGTTAATTTAAGAATTCAAGATCACAAGAGTTATGCTGATTGGCAGTTAGTTTTTTCGTCTGTCAACAAAGTGACAAGCACCACCTAAAACTCATATACGGAACTGCGATATCTTGAGTTCGAACTCGAGTGAAGATGTTGCCTAAAAATATCAACATTGTCGGTTGGGCCAGACTAATTTGCAATAGTTTATTTTTATTAAATTGAAAAGTAGAGAATAGAAAAAAAAGAGATTTTGTCAAATCAACTAGGCAAAGAAGTACAAAGAGTACTGGAGAAAAGTACAAGGGATACTCGCCCCCGCAAAAAAAAAACACCCTACATCTGTTTAAATAAATCAGAGAATTCCTACATCTGATTCCAAGCTGCCCAGCAAATTAGTCTTTATAAATATCTTTAAAAGACCAACCATTCTCCTTGTGGTCGGCTTCTTCATCAAGGATCTCACGCGCAAACTCCACACTCTTGTTCATACTTTCATTCACAATGATCTGGACTAGAAAATCAAGTAGGCTTCTAATGTTCAGATATCTCGCAGCTAGGAAGAGATTCTTCATGTCATCACACCTCAGTTCCTTCAAAAATTCGGCGTCAAACTTATCCTTTGCAAAATTGGTCTCTACTGCTCCATGTTTCTTGCAGTAGTTGACAATCGTAGCAAGTTGTTTGCTGAATACCTTTGGCAGAGGATTTGCGGTGACGGCTTTGGACTCGTCAATGAATGACTGCACCTTTTTTATCTCCATTGCGATGTTAGGTTCTACCTCAATAACAACACCATCGGCTGTTTTCAGTGTGATCATCTTTGATGATGTTTCTTCCGATGTTTTTTCTGCCATTGTTATTACAAATAAAGAGAGTTTCAACTTGCAAGGTTAGGGAGAGAAAAGTTACGAGTTTATTGTGTTAAGAACTTCGTTTATTTAGGACACGACTATGCCTTTGAAATATTTGTGTATGCGGTGGGTCGGAAGTGATAAAATTAGGGTTAGCCAATAAACCTCTATATATTGGAGAAATAAATATAAATAAATAAGAATATATAAAAAATTGAGGGAAATAAATTCAATTTGTTCATTAGATTATAAGTCGTTAATACAAAGTGCTACATCAATAAATAATTTGGAGCTAGCTTCTAAGGGTGTGTTTTGTGCTAATCTGAATGACCCAATTTGATTATCTCCGCCTAAACTTAACTTTAGAGATGGTAAAAATATAAATATATAAATATTAATAATTAAAAAAGAATGCTTAATTTTAGGCGTTTCAGGTATGATTAGATTATATTTCATATCTTGTGAGCTTAGCTCAATTGGTAGGAATAATGCATAGTTCGAATCCGAACACCACAAAAAAAAATATTATAATAAAAAAGATTAGTTTCTATAAAAATAAAAATAAAAAAGGAAATATTACATAAAACTGCTGACATAACATCATTTTAGAGCTTGCAAAAAAAAAAAAAAAAAAAAAATTATAAATTT
>Ga0228711_1002253_pt1 | contig 29468 bp, 25 predicted proteins | sample MedpolnodulmetaG_2_FD_177996 | JGI IMG/M metagenome (GOLD analysis project Ga0228711, IMG submission 177996) | Root nodule microbial communities from Medicago polymorpha collected in Santa Monica, California, United States - brown nodules | ecosystem: Host-associated > Plants > Roots > Nodule... | reverse complement strand
GAGTGAAATTCAAATTCAAATATAGAAGTCAGAAAGTCACCAAGGCTAGTGGGAGAATGTCATTAATTACACTTGTAAAGGCTTCTTAAGAAAGCTAGGTTTAGTTGTTAAGGAGGGAATTAAGGAGTGTAATTAGGGTTAACTAATAGCTTAACCTTATAAGCTTTTAGAATAAGAAGATTTGAGATCGGAGGGAGTATTTATATCTCTTGCTACATGAAGCAAGTATAAATCATTCATTATCAATCTTCACATGAATCATCACATTTTATTTGTAAACCAACTTGAAAGGAGTTTCACATGTTGAAGAATGAGGGCTTGTATAATATGATAATAATATTTGATATAGTTCTTTGGCCTACGGACCATATGTTTCATCTAGTTTCTTTTTATCACAAATATGATTACTTTAGCGGTTGGCTATGCATGTTCATTTACTTTAGGGTCTTTGATAAGTGTCAAATTAAGTTATTTTCACCAGCACTCATCGAGTATAAAAAAAAAACCCAAATATTATGTAAATATAGTTATTATTACAAAGTAGGGCATAGAGCTATTACATTTTATTTCACACACATTTTTGTAAGTTTTCGACGTGATCACACTAGAACAAAACAATGTAATGCAAGTACACTTATTGGAAGCCAAGCCATAGCAACTCAAAGGCATTTTGGCATAGCCTAATTTGCTAGCCAAGCTTTTAGCATGTTGAGAGTGAGTGAAGACAAAGAAATCCAGGGAGAAATGCAAAAGTGTGTTCGCTGGGCGAGCAACAATTTGCCAGACGAAGGACAAAGGACATCTGATTTGTTTCCTCCAAAGAAGAAAGCTTGGTGCGCTAGGGGAGCATCACTTTCGCCTAGTGAACCTACACTTGCAGAAAGTCTATAAATAGGCAGTGTGATCTGAAATTTAGGTTATCACTTATAACACAATATATTTTAGAGAGAGAACCTAGAGATGGCAAGGTGACTACGCCACTGGAGAGATGGGATGCTAGGAAGCAAACTTGTTCATGGTTCTTCAGGGTCATTAAACTTTTATTTGTTAGTTATGCTTATCACGAGTAACTAAACTCTCTTTTATGTTGGGATTAGATTATATGTAAATAGTTAGGATTCTAATGTATTACTCTTAATTTTTCTGGTTATATATGATTTATGTATTCAATATAATCTTTGGTTTAATATGTTCTTAATGCTTTTGCAGACGAGCACTCTGCAAACGTTCTTTTGATTTAGTAAGTGCGAGAGATCGACTTGCTAGCTAAGGGATATGGTTTAAATCACGTGTATATGCTAATAACTAGAGATAGAGTTACACTTATATTCATGTATAACTATTCGCTCGTATGTCATTAAATCAATCGACTATTTTGCAATCGAGCATCGGAAGTCAATTAATTCAATGAATTTTGCATCGTTAACCATAGATGGGGACGTACCGTGAGGGATATGTTGAGTTATATTCGAAGCATAAAAAAATATACAATCAATTAAAAGAAACCATTTGATGAGAAGTTATCCTAGTCCAATTCCAGCACAACTTTCTATAACTTATCTTAACTTAGTTGTGATCCTACTAAGAAAACATTTTTACAAACCTTGATTTAGAATTTATGAGAATTTAAGAACGACAAAAACTAGGCATATTCTCTGTGGATCGATACATTTATGATTTATAATACGGGACTTGTACAATGTGTGCCGTTGTACGAGGATAAGTAAGTTTTTTTTTTTTTTATCAAATGGTGTCGTTCTTAGAGTTTGCGTCAAATTTGTTTTGATATTGCTTGTTTATGGGTTTTCTAAGTTTGTATATATTTTTCTCTGTCCTACTCATTTTGATAGGCAAAGCTAGTTCGCCCAACGCACAAGACTTGATTGGTCAATTTTTAGTCATAGGCAAACTTATATTTTTAGTCCTTTAACTAAATTTCAGGTAACAATTTAGTCATTTATCTTCTTTTTTTTCGTTTCAATTTTTCCCTTTTCGTCCATTTGTATATAGATTCTCAAGCTTACAATTCATGTTTTTATTCTCTCATGGTATCTCATTCTTCAAATGTATGATCTTTCTTTATGTTTGCATATAAATATTAGATTTGAAACTTGAAAATCCATATATAAATGGACCAAAAGGACAAATTTAAAATGAAAAAAAAGACAAAGGATCAAATTGTCATCTAGCAAACTAACATTGTTTTTTTTCCCTTAAGGAAGCAAACTAATATTAATGCAAAGTTAATATGCAATGTTGACATATCACCAATTTGGATAACATACTTTTTTTATAGAAATAATTTTAGGTGGATTGGATTCCATAAACTAACTAAATTTAGAGCATGCCACAAGATTCAACGAATGATGACAAATGTATATATAAACTACATATTAAAGATGTTATTACATCCGACAACAATAATTGATGTAAGATGAGTCAAATCTTTACAAACTGAATCAAATTTTATCGGTTGACATATTATAATTTTGAGGTGTAATTGCCAAATCTTACAATAAACTGTTTATGCTTACAATTTTAAAAACAACTTGCTTGCTTGCTTGATGAATTATTAAAGAATACCGACATCAAAGTGGACTGTTGTTTAAAAGTTAAGACTTAGCATAAGACTCAAGGTAAAGAAACCGACAATAGTGCAGTAAACTTGAATCCAAACACAACTTTTTCACACTCCCTAAAAAGGGGATTAAAAAGACATGGCCCAAACAATATTAGTAGTTTAATTTACTTTTTCTCTAACTTCTTTGATTCATTTCTCTCTCCGTAGCGATCCGAGTTGGTAACTCATCAAACTCGTTCGCCACGCCACTCTGACTCGGTGTTACAGGCGGCTATTTCTCATCTCGCCACGCCATCATTCTTCTGCACCCAATCCAGTATCTCGCGATTTTCATAACAACCACAAGAATCTCTTTCTTCACACACACTTCATCATTGATTTTCTTCCTCTGCGTTCAAATTTCATAGATTCTTCTACTTTCATAATCTTAACAACGATCTTCAAAAGCTAGATTCTGTTTTTTGAAGATCGTTGAACAATATCTAGGTTTTCGGTTGATCGATTGTTGAAGCAGGAGGAATTTGCGATCTGTGTTGTGGATGAGAGATTTAGAAAGAATGGTTAGCGGCAACTTATTTCATTCTAGAAAGAATTCGTGGCCTACTGAAGAGTATATCAATAAAACCACTTTACAATTGGTATGCTTTAATTGTTAACTAGCTTATGTTAATTATTTAGTTCACTAACAAATTCAATGGTTTAGTTGATCGGAATTTGCAGCTTGCAGTTTTTTTATTATTACGTTGATACTGAAGTTTTTGTGTGAAAAATTTGCATTTCCTTGTGACTAGGTAGTTACCATTGATCGAACAACTTGAATGTGTGAGGGGTTATCACCGTAGTGTTTGTCTGAATGTATCGAAATTTCGAACATATACTCAGGTGTCTCTTTTGTTAGTAATTTTTTATGGTCTAAATTGACCGAGGAAAAACTCATTCTGACTAACTAAAGACACATTTGAGGACTAAAATAACTAACAAAAGTGAAGGATGTGTTTGCAATTTTGATACATCCGTGGACTATAGTGACTGTGCCTCACACATTCAAGTTGTTCGAAATGACTATTTGCTCGAAGATAAAAGGAAGAAGAGAACAACGGTGAATGTGAAGTAGATAAAATTTGTAGCTCCTCATAATCTGTTTCTCTTTTACCTTTTTTGCAGTTTGATATTGATAATGCTGCTCCTCCTGAACAAGCTTGGAGAAGAAAATTAAACAGCCATGCCAATCTTCTTAAAGAATTTAGAGTAACTTTTATGGAAGCTATAAAGATGGCAAGTGGTTTCTATTTCTCCCTCTAGATAACAAGTTACAATAACGCAGATTTACTAGTTTAATATATTGGAATCCTTTGCATATGCTTATTAATTGATGTAGTTTGCTTTATGCCATTCTTTTTGTAATTTCGAATTCATGTCTCTCTGTCTTGTCTAACTCTATTGAAAATTGGAATTCCAGGTTCGATTAGGTATACGCATGTGGTCATATGTTAGGGAAGAGGCTTCTCATGGAAGGGTAAATTTCAGATTCTCCTCCATTCATCAGTCATCAATTTCTTTTGTGTGTGTTTTATTGTGATATAAATGAAGAGTTTATAAATTTGTATTGGATAAGTGTGTTGAAAGTAGAGATTGAAGATTTCAGTTTCTTCGCCTGAATTATGCAGAAAGCACCTATAGATCCTTTCACTCGAGAAAGTTGCAAGCCATCTGCATCTCAAGGGGTTCCACTTGGAGGGATGGGGTATGACATGGTCCAATTTAAAATTTCCAATTAATCACTTGACTGGTCACTCCTGCATACCATTCAAATGGTTAATTTTTTATTTTTTACAAATACATTTATCCTTGGCTTTTTGTAGAAAAAGTAAGCCTTTTCATTCTTCTTGTACTGGTTTGATGTGATTATCTACCTACGCAGGAGTGGCAGCATATCAAGAGGATTTAGAGGTGAATTCAGACAATGGCAAATCATTCCTGGTCTATGTGAACCATCACCTGTCATGGCCAACCAGTTCTCTGTAAGTCTCGTTTTTTCCATTTACTATCGACTTGCTATACACTTCTCTAATTGTATGACTTTACATTGACATATATCTTCTTAAATTGATACGAATGAGCGTATGCATAGTTCCTTGATTGTCTTATTATAATTTTACCAATGTGTTTAGAACGTATCTTGAAAACTGAATTATATAAAATGAAAATTATAATGTAATATAATTTTGCACATAGAATCGTATAAATGCATGTTAGGATTTTTTTAATGCCTTTGTAGATAGCAACTAATCTTTGCCCATAAGCTACCTAGAGAAGGTAAGGAAAAAGTTCAAAGAAACATTAAAATCCTCTCATCTGGGCAAAACAAAGGTTTTGTTGTTGGGCAGCAAATGCTGGGTCAATATTACAAATGAGTATTTTATTCTGGATTTTTTTGTGATGTCCAAGAACCTTGCAATTCTAATTAGCGTATAATGATAAAATTCTGAAATGCATTGTGTAAGAGGGTTACAGATCCCATCGTTGTTTGGAACAAATCTAAAAATTAGACAGACAATGGAGTCAGTGTTGTTATGGAAAAGGAAGTATGGATAGAAGTTAATCAGTTTTAATTCAATTGGATTTCGGTTGGTACTTTAGCTTCTGAACTCTATTACTATTGATGTTTCTACTTGGTGAGATAGTGCCCTGAGCTTTTACCCAACGAAGAAAAACAGAAGTGCAGAACTTAGCTTTTGGTTTCACTAGTTTTTACTTCATACATATATTTTGCTTCATAAATAGTGTTCACAAATACGATCAAGTCAAAATCATCTATGGGTCTATTTTCCTTATATTTATGAGGATTATTTTATAAGTTGGGGGAATGAGTGTTCACTTTTCGTAGAGGTAAAACCTATGATTTATTCCCCTGTAACCTGGAATGATACTTATTTACTGTTTATGGTCATTCATAACTGTGGCTTATATTCAGAATATCTAAGTTATTTAATCTACTTGCAGATTTTTGTAAGTAGAGAGGGAGGAAACAAAAGTTTTGCATCAGTTTTGGCTCCTGGTCAGCATGAAGGTGTAGGGTAAGAAAGAATAATTTTGGATAACAGTCTTTCTAAGGACTTTTTGGTTTAAGAAACATTTTGTTTTTTTATTTCCTGTTTTCACTTATTACAAAAACGTTACATTGTTTTCCCTCTCTTTCTTTTTCTTAAAGATTGGTACAATAACTGTTTTCACAGTTTCATGTGCATATATATTCAAGTATAGAAAAACAAGGCAGAATCAACGTTTTATTTTTGTAATTACGTATAAAATTAGGTAATGAAAACTAAAAAACATTTATTTGAACCAAACAGGCTCTAACATTCCTACAGTATCTTCATTTAATATATAGCCTTGCATATAGTTAATGAAATTCTCATTCACCATTTTATGCCACTGTTACTGCAAGTAAATTAGGTGATAATCAGTGGCAATTGCGCTCTTTCTGGTGAAAGGATAATCTTGGAACTTCTTGCCTGGAGAGTGCAAAATAATGGATGTGGTATAAAAATGTATAAGTTATCCGTGAGAAGTAGCTTGGTTCTAAGCCAAAATAAAAAGTTCAAGTAGTAAGGAATAAAATGGCTTCAATAGAAATTACTTTTTCATCTTGTCATTCTCTAATTCTGTTGGGGGATAAGATCATCTTGTGGTATCTATTTTATACTTTACCCGTGTCTTATATGAGGGAATATACCTTGCATATTTGGTGGGAGTTTGAGGGGATTTGTATTGTACTAATGAAGATTTCCATTTACGTAAAATTATATCCATTAAATGATAAAAACTAGATGGTTTATTCTCCTGTAATCTGAGTTCTGCTTGCCATGGCCGTTTTCCATGTATCTAGAAACTTATACATGGACTCATATTTTTCATGGTTTTTTGTATCAGAGCTTGCAGGAAAGCTGATGATCAGGGTATATCATCATGGGGATGGAATCTAAATGGCCAGCACTCAACTTACCATGCTTTGTTTCCAAGAGCTTGGACTGTTTATGATGGTATCTTCATTTTTTTAGTTCTTTTATTGCTAAATGTGTGTATCCTTATACATACCTGTGTGATAGAAGTTCCATATTCGTAGGTGAGCCAGACCCAGAACTAAAAATATCATGTCGGCAGATATCCCCTTTCATACCACATAATTACAGAGAAAGCAGTCTACCTGCTGCCGTTTTTGTCTATACGGTGTGTATTTTCTTCAACTAATGTTATTTAAATCCATCTGTCCGAAAATGGAATGGCTGATTCTGTTACTAATGTTTGCAGTGTTTTTAAAAATCTGTTTTATTATATTATTTTAAACAAAGTGCAGACTGGCAACTTCTGTTTAGCTTTCTAAATTGAAAACTGTGATTGGATGTTTCTCTTTATGTCAGAGTAGCACAGCTTCTACTATAGTTTCCTCCTTTATTGAACTGGCAACTCACTTATATATGTTTGTCCTTTCCTTTACATGAAAAATTGGGTTGGATGCATGGTATAAATGTGTTTTTGATTGTTACAAGTCACTTGCTTCAGTTGACATCAATTTCTGTGATCCTTTTGAGATGATATTGCGCAATCCTTCTCTCTTGCTCAATTATTAAATCGAGGCATGCCACATTTTTACAAACCCCTTTGGAAGACCAAAGCTCCCTCTATGGTTATGTCTTTTATTTGAGCTGCCATGTTTTATAGGACAAAACTTAGGTACAATTCCTTAGGTGCTTTTCGTATGATTCTTAACTAAAAATACAACTTTTTTGGAGATAACAAACTTTGAGAGAATTATGGATTTAAGGAAATCATGGTGAATTTAGTTAAGAACCATACGAAAAGCACGTAAGGAATTGTACCTAAGTTTTTTCCTTTATAGAATTCATTACAACGGCAATTTTGCTGGCTCGTAGGTTTACAAGTCTCTTTCTCCCTTGATATATGTATGGTGATTGTTGAGAATCATTTCTTTATTGTTTGTCATTGTTGGTGAATACTTGTTAGAATTGATTAACTATTCTTGTAATTCATACATGCACACCACCACCAAAGCCTTTTTCAATTAGGTTCGTAATTGATACTCTAAATTGTGTATATGCCTACCTATATGGTAAATTCATCCGCCGCATTCCATGTTAAGTTTCAGTATGTTTTGACATGAAGAAGCATAGATTGTCATGATTTTGAAGAGTTATACTTGTTTCTTTTGTAGTTGGTAAACACTGGTAAAGAAAGAGCTAAAGTCAGCCTTTTATTTACTTGGGCGGTAAGATATTATTTTTGTCTGAAGTATTAAATTTCATTTATCAGATATTTATAATTGGCATGGATGATTATTCATCAATATTAATCTTGTGCAGAATTCTATTGGTGGGAACTCTCACTTGTCAGGAGATCATGTGAACGAACCTTTCATGTACACTTTTTCTTCTAAAATCTGATATAACTTTGCATTATATGTAGAATATGCTTTAAGCTAACATTTTAATTCCTTTTTTATTTTTCATTCACAGAGCTGAAGATGGCGTCTCCGGCGTACTTCTATATCACAAGCAAGTTATCAAACCTTATAGCTATATATGACGGTTGGTTTGCAGATTTCTCTTTGTAGGTTATTTGCAAATGCTTAATAACTCATTGAGTTGAAGGTTCTGAAATTTCTAAAGGAGATCTTGCTTATCCTTATTAACTACCTGAACTTGATATAAACTAGAAAGATGCCTTTCCCCGGACTACTTTGGATTTGTGAGATTAACATCCCGCTTGTTTACGACCAATGATCCTGAGATCAGAAAAGCAGGCAAAATATTGTGGATGATTGAAACTTCAAAATGAGTTGTCGTTTAGGATCGAGTTTTGCGTGGTTTGTAAAAGGTTATGATATGGTGTTCTTAAGGTTTGTTTGATCCGCACTTTTAGGCATGGGATAGTAGACCGCTTGTTAAAAGTGACTACGGGAGAAGAAATAAAAGTTACAGACTGTGTAATTAGTTAATAAAGGGGTAGCTTTTGTAAATAGGAATTGATAGTAGAGAATGTGTGTGGTAGAGGATGTGGAACAGAGACAATACTAGATATTGAGATTGGGTTTAGGTTACAAAAACTGTTGGGAAAAAGATTAGAAGCGTTACAGCCTGAATAAATGAAGCATGGTCAGCATAGAACGACCCCAGTGTATGAAGGAAGTGGTGTGCCAGACACTGGTTCAGCTGGTCCAAGGAGGCACAGACTAGAATGACCATGACGCAGTCTTGAAATTCCTATTTTTGATGGGGATGGCACGATAGGGTGGATTGGAATGGTCAAAAGATATATTCGATTATAGGGGGTTCCCGAAGGAGAAAAATTGGAGGTAGCCCTGATAGAGTTGAGGGTAGGCTTTACCACGGTACAAATGGTGAAAGTCTTGCATCGGGATTCAATTATGATAAGATTCAAGAGCACCATGGTCAGGAGATTCCAGTGAATGTTGATTCGAAACCCCATCCATATGTTGTTAGCTTGAAATAGGATGGGAGAGTGATGTTGTGTAGAGAGTAGAGATAGAGACCGTATAAATCTTCTCAGGTCCGGTCAAGATTGCAGACTAGAGCTATCTGAAAGGAATATTATGAAGGGGCAGACTAATATTGTAAATAGATACCTGGAGGATCATCTGCATCGCTTTACATGGGAGAAATCAAAATATTGCCCCCATGGTTATGAGGGATATATTTTCTCCCAGTAGCGCGACGAAATATTCAACAAAAATCAAAATGCTTAAACTTATTGAGTAAAGCTGTTATTTTATGTGAAAAATCGTAAACTCTTTTTTCGTATCTATGCAAACATGTGCGTTGTGTGCTGCGTAGACATCTGTTTTGGACAATAATCAATCATAACTAGAAACACAAAATATGTGACTAATATTCATCCACAAGTGTATAATGAGATATCTATTCTAGATTGATATATTTGATTTTGCAATCTGAATTGCGTAGATAATCCAACTTATTAAGTTGATAAAGAAAGTGATTTGATAAAAATATTATACTGACCCTTTGCACTCTTCTTTCTAATATAATCCTCTTTTTGAAGCTATGGGGTGATCATCTTCATTCGAATAAATGACAACACTTGAGTTTCTTTCTTTAGTATTCCTAGAATTAACATTTCTATTAGGAAAAACAATCTTGTTAAAATAGCAATGGAGAAAGTGTAACTGAGGCAATTGTCCTGAAATAGATGAAAACGAACATACAATTCGGAAATAGTTTGTTTTAACTTTAGGTTATCTTTTTGGTTAAGGATTTATCAATAATCTTTTTAAAGAATTAAGGAACCCCCTTCGATGGTGCTCATTTTAGTTTGTATGTATGTACATATACAGTTTGTATATATTTGAAATTGGATTTCCTGTCTTCAAATTGCTCTTTAGATGATGATTTTGGTGGATATATTCTTAAGGTCATTGAATATTTCAGGACAGCGAAAGACAACCCTCCTGTTACTTTTTCTATTGCTGCATGTGAAACACAGAATGTTAGTGTTTCTGTTTTGCCATGTTTTGGGCTGTCCGACCGAAGTAGCATAACAGCAAAAGGAGTGTGGACTAAAATGGTGAAGGTACTGGTTACTTGTGTTTTTGTGGTTTCTAGATGATATTTATATTGATCTATGTCCATCATCTCCTTCCAATTTTTTTTAGTATGAAAAGTATACAGGGTTGGTTCTAATTGAAATTCTTGTATATTAAGGATGGGCAATTTGATCGGGAAAATTTCTCTTCTGGACCCAGCATGCCCTCATCACCTGGAGAGACACTATGTGCTGCTGTTTCAGCTTCCGCATGGGTGGAACCCCATGGAAAATGTACTGTTGCATTTAGTCTTGCATGGTCATCTCCGAAAGTGAAGTTTGTGAAAGGCAGCACTTTCAACAGGTAACCATTGTTATGTGCTAATATTTTGGGTGGTTAATATTTATCCCTGGACGACTTTTCTATATCTTGAATAGAAAAGACATATCTTCTGCATGTAATTTAAAATGTGGTTTAACTACTATATCTAAAGTGGCACAGATTGCATTTGGTCTTTGAGGAAATTCCAATGCTGTTTTCATTTTGTTAGTAGTAGAGCAGCTGTGCCTTTGTATATGGAATTGTTAGATGAAACTTGAAAGGTTGCATGACATGCAGCATATATACCTACAACCCAATGCTTCTTTTCTCCTTTTTTTTTCTTTTTTTTTTCCGCTCTATCAAATCAAATTCGTTCAATTCTTTTCTTGCAGGAGATATACAAAATTTTATGGGACTTCTGAGAGAGCTGCAGTGCACCTGGCTCATGATGCATTGACACGTATGTTTCTAATTTGAATTAAAATTTATATTCTTCAGGCCTGTGGTTGTTTGTTCATTACTCTTATAATGACCACATAAGAAAAGATATGAATTGTTCTGAAGTGATTTGAAACCTTTATCTGTAGCATTTAAAAATCATACTATGTTCTGATTCGAAACAGATTATACACGGTGGGAAGAAGAGATTGCGAAATGGCAGGATCCTATTCTTAAGGATGAGAAGCTACCAGAATGGTAATTCTTAGTTTAACTATCAGAGTATTTTTTAAATCATCACCAGTTTTTTTTTTGTGTTACACATACAGGTCATTCCCAGTTAATTTATTATTTTAGGATCAAATTAAAGCAAAACATAGTTTTTTATCTGATCTTTAGCAGCTTCTTTTTTTTTTGTTGCTGGGAATTGCATTTTGATCTTGTTAGAGAACTTCACTTGTATTCTATAGATAGCATATGTTACATTTTATACGAAGATTTTCCATACAGATTTCATTATATTCATCAATATCAAATGTTTTTATAAAACATTCCAACAAATGTTTCTACCGTTTATATGAGTATGCATGCTCTTTTTTATCCTTTCCTGTTTGTAAAGATAGGTAATTCAACAACAATGAAAAAGTCTCTTTCCAACTCTGTTGAGTCAGCTGCATGGATTAAAGACACCATTGTGTTTCTTAAACTAACTTTTAAGAAATATCTTTGAATGGTTTTTCTTAGAGTTCTCTTATATTTTGCTTTACATCTATTTATCGAGCTATCTTCTATATATTTAGTCCTTCTTACATTGGCTTTTGTTGGTTAGGAGAAAATAGATGACGTATTTAAGATTTCTTTTTACAGGTACAAGTTTACATTATTTAACGAACTCTACTTTCTTGTTGCTGGAGGAACAATTTGGATAGGTAAGTATGAATATAAACTTATTGCATTGTAGTTTAATTTTGAATGAATGTTTGTTTTATCATATCAGGTGTTTGTTGCCAATTTAGTCTTTTGAAAATCATTAATTCTGCTTTGATCCTTCTGCCAGACTCTACTTTGCTATCTTCAAATATGAGAAATAATAGCCAGGATCAGCTAAAAGAGTCAGAAAATGCAGTAGTCCGAATAACTGAAGCTAAAGTGGACTGTAGAAAAAGGGAAGTTGTTGAGTGTACCACAGATAATTCCTATGATTCTACTGCTCCTAGGGGACATAGTCACTTGGATGAAAAACATAATAGAGATATATCCCATGAAAATGGAACCGTGAATACTCTCAGAAAAGGAAACTCTGCTAACACTCTGCATCCTTCAACAATGAAGAATCTACAACATGATGATGATAATGATGATGGTGGAAGGTTCTTGTACTTGGAAGGTGTGGAATATGTCATGTGGTGCACATATGATGTGCACTTCTATGCTTCATTTGCGCTTCTTATGCTCTTTCCTCGTATTGAATTAAATATACAACGTGATTTTGCTCAAGCCGTCCTGTGCGAAGATGGAAGGAGAGTAAAGTTTCTGGCAGAGGGAAACTGGGGAACTCGTAAGGTTTATGGGGCTGTCCCACATGATTTGGGGACACATGATCCATGGCATGAAATGAATGCTTATAACATTCATGATACTAGTAAGTGGAAAGACCTGAACCCAAAATTTGTACTTCAGGTGTATCGAGATTTTTCTGCAACAGGTGATTTACAATTTGGTGTCGATGTGTGGCCTGCTGTCCGAGCTGCAATGGAGTACATGGAGCAATTCGATAGAGATGCTGATGGTCTTATTGAGAATGATGGTTTCCCTGATCAAACATATGATACATGGACTGTCCATGGTGTGAGTGCTTACTGTGGTGGTCTTTGGCTTGCTGCTCTTCAAGCTGCAGCTGCAATGGCCATTCAACTAGGTGACAGAGATTTTGCGGAAACATGCAAAAGGAAGTTTCTGAAGGCTAAGCCAGTATATGAACAAAAGCTGTGGAATGGTTCTTATTTTAACTATGACAGTGGATCAAGTAGTAACAGTAAATCCATTCAAGCCGATCAATTGGCTGGGCAATGGTATACAGCATCCTCTGGGCTTCCCTCTCTTTTTGATGATCTCAAGATCAGAAGTTCCCTCCGGAAGGTTTTTGATTTCAATGTGATGAAAGTTAAAGGCGGCAGAATGGGTGCTGTAAATGGCATGCATCCCAACGGTAAGGTGGATGAAACCTGTATGCAGTCTCGAGAGATATGGGCAGGTGTGACCTATGGTGTTGCTGCAACAATGATACTTGCAGGAATGGAAGAAGAAGCCTTCACAACTGCTGAGGGTATATTTCTAGCAGGCTGGTCAGAAGATGGATACGGGTAACTTCTTACATCCCCTGCCATCAGTGATTGTTTGTGTTTCACCTGCATTTTTCTTTCTTTCTTGTGCATGTGTAGGAGGGAGGATTTCTAGAGGTCTTCAAAAACTACTCCTACACTAATGATTATTTGTCAATATTACAAAATATGCTTCATTAGATTAGTGTGCTTCATGCATATCATGCTAGTGTGCTTTATGCATATCATGCTTTTGCCCGTCTGTTTCTCAAAGTCAACGGTAGCATTTTTCTCACCCAATATATTTCAATTATTTGGTTGCAAATTTATTATTTAACACGGTGATGATTTTTATTCAAATGATTGGATTGATGAAAATCACATTCTGCGAGTTCTTGACTACTGTAATTTTTTAGTCTTTACATTTTATGCAGTTATTCTTTCTCTATCAAGAAATTAATCCTTTCTCCCATAACAGATACTGGTTTCAGACTCCAGAGGCATTTACAATTGACGGGCACTATCGGTCCCTCATATATATGAGGCCACTATCAATTTGGGGCATGCAATATGCATTAGCTATGCCAAAGGCAGTACTTGAGGCCCCTAAAATTAACTTCATGGACAGAATCCACCTATCTCCTGTTAGTGGAGGATTACATAAAGAAACAGGTGTGAAAAAGATTGCAACGAAAACAAAATGCTTTAGCAGTTCTGTGTTTAATTGTGCTTGCTGATTGTTAACATGTAAGCACATGAAAATTTTGTATAGGTAACCTCTTCACACTGTTACTAACCCAATACTCTCGTAGAGAAGCTGTTAAAAATGGTGGTCATCAGTTGTAACTTGTAATAACATATAGCATGTAAGTTCAAAGTTCAATGATTGTAGATACATTTTACTGTAACTGTATATTCTTATTTATTGAAGTTCCCAAATCCCGAGATATATTCTAAATTCATCCGATGATGAATCACAACATTATTGAAACTCAAATGAATATGGTGATTATCATGAATTAATTATTTCAGAAGGTTATAGTTTTCAAATTCTTTCACTCGAGGGTCCTTTCGGCTTAAGCATGAAGCAGATGCCTTGTTATTTCATGTTGAATTTCAATTTCTAGTTGACAGAGATGGCAAAGATTGGAATCCAGATTATTTGAACATCGAAACTTTCTTTCATGAATGTAGGATTTTAAAGTATAGCATTTGACAAGAAATTCATACGTAAGTATAACTAGAACATGTTATAGCCATAATCATTAATTTTAATGCTAACAAGTGCCCTTGGGCATTTGCCAAAAGTGAGGCTACTTTCAAAACATAAACTGATATAATCTTAGTTATGACAACAAACTCTCTTTTCCAAATGGCTGTTTTAGTATACTTATAATTGCGTTTGGCCACATTCATTTTGGAGGAAAGTAAATGAATCATTCAACCTGCTTTCATTTCCTGGTAGTTTCACTTCGCTTGTAAGCTCCAAAACCTGAACCTCTAAGAATATCAAATTTCTATTTCCCAGTTATGTTTATCAGTTAACATACTGTACTCTTTTTTTTAATAATTGCTCTATTGTTCACTCAATTGTAGCTTTGAATTACAACTCTTTCTGCACAATCAAAAACAGAAAGTAATAAATAAACTAATATAAATATACAAGATTTTGAGATACATCGATATTGACGAATAGATACCTGTATGAAACGATGAAGAAACATATGTCATGCCTACACCATCGTTTTCCCTCGACACAAATCACAAGTTATATGCCCTAGGCCTTCACAATATGGGCATTTTGTATCCTCGCCCACCCATTCCATAAACTGCATCACAGATCTCATTTGTAAACTCAAAAGCTTATGCAACACAAAAGAGTAACTACGAAAGTTAATTTTCATAAAAAGCACAATTATCCCTTACTTGAGGTTCAATATTTGGCTCACCAGATCCATCGCATTCTGCAATTAAAGAAACGGAAGTTGACTTGAGACTTGAGATATACGGAAGATTTCCAAAGTTGATATCATACATAATATATTTAGGAGACCAGTATAATAAAGATGCTGAGCTCTCAGAATCTGCCTATATGATTTTCCATGTAATGGTCACTATTTATGAAGACCTAAATGTGAGGATAAACCACCTCAACTCTCGCTGCTTCATTGGAGTCATTGGGCCATGCCTGCTCTTATGAATACTACTATCACTATCATGATTCTGATTCCCGAATTCAAATAACTAAACTCTAACCATTATCACACTGTTGATTTTCTAATGGTCTACAAATCAAATCTCTAAAGCCAATTTGAGTGGATTGACCTACGTTCACATGGTTTTTTTCTCGAGGTATTCAAATAACTCGGATGAATTGGGATTAGGAGAGGCTTGTCAACAAGATGACATTGTGAGGAAAAATAAACAGACTTCACAAAAATTAAGAGTATGAGAAGCTCCAGTTGGAGGAACAAAACAACCTAGAGAAAAGGTATACTCTCAAAAAATACATTTCACTTTTCAAGAATTGATTTCCTTTACCGGCAGGGCCGTTCCAATAAAATTGGAGGGTCGGCTCTAATATTAAAAATGGCCCCTAATAAAAATAATTAATGATAATTTAAATAATTGCAAATTAACAATAAGCATTATTTTGATTTAAAAAAAAAATTGTTTTTGTTGAATTTTTGTTGTTGATAGATGTGTGGGTTTGGCCTAAATTGTCCATTTACTCTTTACTTTTGTCAAATAATAAGTGTTTGATTTAGACCTACATAACAAAAGAAAATATTATCCTACATCCCAACAATTATACTCATACCCCTATAAATAATTGAGGCCCCCATAAATTGGAGGCTCGGCTCCGTAGAGCTCCTTGCGCATGGCAAGGAACGGCCCTGCTTACCGGAGCTTATATATTGAACTAAAAGTGAAAACAACGGGGACAATTACATACCTGTACACAACAAGATACCTTGCCCAGAACATTGAAGGCATTTCATTGTTCCGTCCTTGTTCTTGCCCCTATCAACTCTAACCTTCGTCGAAAGTCTTGATGGTTCTTCCCACCGATTTTCCCCGAGGAGGAAAACTCTTGGATGGGATGCTTCTGTTTCTTGGTCAACTTCTCCCACGACTTTTTGCTGAACCTCTGAAATTTCTGTCACAGAAGCAACTGCAGCTCCATTTTCAACTTCCTAGAACTCACAGATTGATAAAGAATCAAATACAAATGGTTCATATCTTGTCTCTTCATTGTTTTAGAACTACAAAATCTACTACTCCTAGGCTTGCACCTAAAAGCTTAAACTTTTAGGATAGTGAGTCCTTGATAACTGTCAAATAATGAAAACAAATTTGTGCTCTATCAAAATTAAAATTTATGTTCTATAAAATCTAAAAGATTTTTTTTTCATATGTTGAGGTCTTGCATATATTTTGTGTTCCTTGTTCAGATTTCCATCAAGACTAATCCCTTAGAGACATGGCATCTATCATCTATGAAACACTAACAAGACATGGACATCTGACACGATACCAACGTGTAGATACTAATAAGAATTTAAGAAAATATAAGTGATTCAATGTGACCACATGTGCTGGTGTTGTGTAGGTGATGGACACTAACGTGTGTCAGACACCAAACATGTATTCAATGTAAAGTGTTGTTGCTACATAGCATGGGATTAATACTACTACTGTTTTTCAGACGACATATTTAAGAGTAACTACAAAAATCTGGTTGCATGTTCTCCGTACTCAAGAGCAAAAAGTACAACTTATATAACAAACATACCTTCGGTAAAACAGTAGCAGATTTTTTGGTTTCATTTACACTATCTATATCCGTAGTCCTTATATCCAAATATAGCCTCTCAAGAAGTTTAGATGTCATGATCCCGTCTTCAGGGAAACCCAATGAAGACTGTTAAACAATATAATATAACCATCAAAATCATCACAATTAAAAACTCCAAAAATAGCATTGCATATAGAAAACGCTATAATAGTACTACAGAGTGCATGCTTGGACTGATGATGGCGTTGGCAGAACCACGGTAAGTCAGCCTGATTTTGACAAAAACTACACTTTGTTGAACTCACCGTCAATCCAAACATACAGTGAAATAATCAGTTTGTAACATAAATAAATCCAAGATAATTATTGTTCTCTTCACAGTTCACATCAAAGCTTCATAAATTATTCAAAAACAAAGACTAACTTGCCAAGTCTTCACAGCACGCTCGGTTCCGCTTGAGAAGCTGGAGAATTCCATGTCTTCCTCCCCCGAGTAAAACCCCAATTTTAGCAATGCTTCCTGTTGTAGCAAAAAAATAACATTTCACAGTGCATCAACTACTACAGAATCATAAACACAAATCAAAACATATCAATTCAATTAGACTGTATAATTATTTATAATTAACAAAAGCGGAAATCGAACCTGCAACTTTCGAACCTCTTCTCCTTCAGAACCTGTTCGCAAAACGGTCCTCTTTTCAATTGTAGCAGCAGGTTTCTCAACAACCACAATCTCCTTTACATGTTCAACAGATTCCTTCTCCACTTCCACTTCCACTTCCACTTCATCTTCCTTTTCCTCCTCAAGCACTAACCTCCTCTGACTGGAACCACTCTCAAGAACCAAATTCTTATCCTTCAACACCTGCAACAACGGCGCAACCGCATCGGAAACCGAGGTAGACGAAGATGAAGATTGAATTTGAAGTTTAAGTTCGGAAATCTCTCTGAGAAGCTCATCGCGTTCACGATTCCATCGATTCTCCTCGCGAATCCACCGTTGCTCCTCGCGAAGCCAACGCTGCTCTTCGCGGAGCCAGCGGTGTTCTTCACGATCGGGAATGGAGCAGTGAGAGATTAATGATTTGAATTTATAGGAGGGAAAATGAGGTTTGAGAAATGGGAGGGTTTTGGTGGGGAAGGAGAGTGTGGAATTCACACTTACAGTGACGGTTATGGGAATGGTAGTAGGTGTAGAGAAAGACATTGTGAAACAGCGGGAATTGGAGAAAAGAAGCCATGAGATTGTGGATATTTCCGTATTCTTACAAAGATATTTTTGCTAGATGCTTATCTTCCCAGTCACTAGCACTTGAGAAAATTAAAATTAAATTTTTAGTATTAGTATTAGATTGATTTAGTACCAAGTAGCGGGAAATCAACTGGATTACCGATAGATTAATTAATAAAAAAATTGTTCTAATTACTTCATCCATCTTATAATCTTGTATTTACACCTAAATATACTTATTTTGTTGGTTGACCTCGAAATATAGGTGATCGAACTTTAGGCGAGGAAACCTCTCATCTAATGGAGGGTTAGGTAAATAGTGACGTAGGTGGGCAAAGAAAAATGGTTCTTTCTCGAGTCCATTGTCTGAGTCTCTAGGTCGTGAAGACCTCACACTTAACAAAACTCATTTTTCATGTTCGTAGCACCACTGAATGTAAATCGGGACGAGTGAAGAATGATTTTTTTAGCAGAGTTGCGCATCAAAGACTATGTCAATGGATCATATCATGGAGAATAAAACTCAGAGTTGAACATGAGACACCATAATCCCTTCAACATGAGAAAGTTACGCAATAATCCACAATGGGTAAAAAGGAACCAAGATATGGCAATCATTGTTAATAAAAGTCAACCAATTACTGCATTGGTGACGCCTCACCATGTTCACCCACTTCATATACAAAAAAAAAAATACATTCTACTCCTTATTCTCCACATAGTATTTTTGTCACGACTAACTCTGGAGCATCTACCGGTGAATTAAACTTTCTTAATTTGGAGTTTGTTTATTTTTTTTCTTTGTTGTGTAGGAGAGGATAAACATAAACATTTCTCAATGCCCTTGTATGAAGACAGTGTAAAGGTGCAATGTGTGTGCACACACATATATCAGCCTAGCAAATGAGTTAAAACTTAGATAAAATAGCAAATATATCAATTAATGCATGCGTGCACACACACACGTGTTTTTGTGCAAGTTTATGTTGTATATGAAGGTGAGAAAAACACAAGAAAGGGGGTTGAATTGTGTTAGCTTTTTCTTCTTTTCTCGTACTGAAGTCACTGATCAGAAGCAGATAGAGTTCAGCTTCTGAAGTGATAATCAGAATCTAGTTGCAGCGGATAAAACAGAGAGAGAGAGAGAGAGAGAAGAAAGACACAAAGCAATTATACAGGTTCCTTCCACAAACCGGAAGTAGTCCTGTCCCCCTTGCACTTCCAAGGAGAGTTCACTAAGAATATAATATCTGATTACAACTGCTCAATGGTACAACTAGCACGAGACTTCAAATTACTCAAGCACAACTACAAGAGATTTCCTATGCTCCTGAACACAGTCAAGAGACTTCCAATACTCAAGCACAACTGCAAGAGACTTCTATTCAAACATAATTACAAAGAAATATGTTTGAAGTTGAACACTTGATATACAATCAGTGGTGTTCACAATACAAATCAGATACAGACTCTTTAAGACTCTAGAACTTTTAAGATATGAAAGTTGTTGAGAAATTATAGGTGAACTTTTGATGCAGAACAATTTCAGCAGAGTTTACCACTTGTAAATTGTTGTATAAGTCTTGTATATGTGTGTTTTCAAACAGCAGGTCTTCACTCCTTTATATAGAGGTGTGAAAGATACGTTGGAAATTGCCAGCACATTAAAAAAAAGTTGTTTGAAGCTTGTTCAAAATCACCAATGATCTTTTGCCTGATTTGGTTAATGTCTTATGAAGGATCAATTTCAAATCCATTCCAAGTCTAGAGGAACACTGATCCAAGCATAACTGTTTTTCTTGTCCTGTTGCAGGGTCAAAACAGAGTAGTGGAGATAGTGGTTGTAACTTCGTACAATTGTCCTTTGTCAACTCTCTCAAACGAAAAAGCATCAAATGCCTTCAAATCCATTTGAATTAGCTATTGCTTTGTTCTTCCAGTCTTCTGCAATGCTAGACGAGATTAAATCATATGAACAGCCTTTGAAGCTTTAATTCTCTAAGCTTCAGATGATCTTCAGTTCTTCTGATGTAAACTGCTTCTGGTGATCTTGCTTCTGATGAGATGCTTCTGATGACGTCAGATTTTCAGGAGCACTTTGTCTTCAGAACCTCTTTTCTTCAGATGCTTCAAGTTTCCTTCTTGTTGATTCAATTGCTCTCATTTGTTCTTTCAAAACCTATGCTTTAAAGATAGACACTAAATTTTGTATATGGTTCTGCACACTTGAACAAATATTAGCAAATCTAATTGATGACTTTTAATACCTTGTTATCATCAAAACTCAAAAGGTAATGTTAAACACATGTTGTTCCAACAGTATAGGGATGTTCTTGGAATTTTATTTCAAGAGAAGCTCTGTCACCAAACTACCTTTTGTGAGCAAATTGGCAAACTATCAAATCAACGATGAAAGAAATACACAATTGGGAGGTCAAACGAATAGCTTGAGCTCTTTCCAAGAATATATTAATGACTAATCAACTCTTCGGGAATAGTGAAACTGTACAACGAAATCCACTACTGACGATGACTATGAGTTGGGTTTCCAACCGACCATGAAAGGTTTGACCTCGGGACAAGCTTCGCATAAAAAGCAAGTTTGAAAACATGCACCGAACAACGGTACAAACAAATTAAATGCTTGGAAACAAACACACAGTTGAGACGAAAAGCTCACATAAAAGAACCTCGACATGTTGGCAAAACGCCTAAGCTATGATAGCCAAGTCAAGTTGGTACATATCCTTCTCTATACGACGATCTTAAAAATTCCATGTATCAAACAATATCATGACACATGTTTAAAACATATCGACATTTACATATACAATTACATTATTGTTTCCAGCTAACACGGTAGATTATCACGTCAAAGGTGAGCATATTTATAAGTCGACTCCTTTGTCACCATAATAATACTCATTTCACAACCTATTAAGGAAGGTCTCATTCTTTTTTTTTTTGTGTAAACATGGTATCTCCGTGCGCGCAACTTTGTCGACTAATCCCTCAACCCTTGTGGGACCTAAATGGGTGGCAAACTCTCCTAAAAGTTTAACGCGTATATGTCCAAGACAAATTCAAACCAGAACTTTAGTTAAGTTAAAAGAGACTCGTAGTATCTTTTTAGACAAGTACGTCTCACTCTAACATAACATCCTTCTTAAGTTTACACTCACTTGTGTGCGAGAGAGTCTATTTTAAATGCACTTTTAGTCAGATTTCAATTTTTTCTTTTTAATTAAAAGTTATTATTATTGGTATTTAATTTATTAGTTTATTATTTTTAAAATATTTATATTTATTAAAAGAAATGTTTAATGACATGGAATATAGTTTGTCCATTTGTACTATACCACGTCATTAATGAGTTTGATATGCCGGCAAAAACTCCAATAAAATGGGGGACTCAAATCCATAAAAATATGAAATTGCAGATAGAAAACATGACTTTTAAAATAGGGGGACTAATTTATAGTTTTAGTCTCTTATTTTTCTTTTTCTTGTAAAAAAAAAAACAATAGAGGGACTAAAACTATATTTTTTTAAAAATAGGAGACTGCATTTAAGCCTAAAATATTTTACACTCCATCTTTGACTCCAACCAAACACCACCCTCTGTAAAATTTATTCCATCGTTGTGAGTTCCCCCAGCGTTTCCCGCTTCACCACCGATTCATAATTTCTCAAACAACAATCTGAACTTCACAGTTTTCTGATACAAGCTCCAAAGTCCACGACCAACTGAATCTCACTCAATATTAACGCATTCACATTCACAACAATGGATCTACTCAACCAATACACTGACAACGACAACGATCCAGACTCACCGCCTCAAAACCCTAATTCACCGGAAAACTCTCCACCTCGTCTCCTCCCTTCCCGTTCCGCCGCCCCCAAAGTCGACGACACCATGCTCGCTCTAACCGTCGCCGACCCCAAAACCCTCTCCAAACCCATCGACCCAACTCAACACCTTATCGCCTTCAACCCTACCTACGACCAGCTCTGGGCCCCGATTCAAGGCCCATCTCACCCTTACGCTAAAGACGGTTTAGCACAAGGTATGCGTAACCACAAACTCGGCTTCGTAGAAGACGCTAATATCGAACCTTTCCTCTTCGATGAACAGCATAACACCTTTTTAAAATTCGGTTATGCTGCTGATCCGTCTGCTTCGAATTACGTTGGTGATTTCGATGCTTTGCAGAAGAATAATGCTGCTTCTGTTTATAATATCCCACACCGTGAACAGAAGAAGCGGAAGATTGAATCCCTTAAGAAGAAAGAAGAAAATGATAACGAAGAAGGCGAAAGTAACAACGACGAAGAGGGTGTTGAGATTGAGAATCCGGCTTCTGAGGCGTGGTTGTTGAAGAATAAGAAGAGTCCTTGGGCTGGGAAGAAGGAAGGTTTGCAAGGAGAGTTAACTGAAGATCAGAAGAAATACGCTGAGGAGCACGCGAAGAAGAAAGGCGAAGAAAAAAGTGGTTTTGGTGGTGAGAAAGTCGAGGCTGTTAAAGATAAGAGTACTTTTCATGGGAAAGAGGAAAGGGATTATCAAGGTAGGTCTTGGATTGCGGCTCCGAAAGATGCTAAGGCGAGTAATGATCACTGTTATATACCAAAGAGATTGGTACATACTTGGAGTGGACATACGAAAGGGGTTTCCGCGATTAGGTTTTTTCCGAATTCGGGTCATTTGATTCTATCTGCTGGTATGGATACGAAGGTTAAGATTTGGGATGTTTTCAATACTGGCAAATGTATGAGGACTTATATGGGTCATTCCAAAGCTGTTAGGGATATTTGTTTTACCAATGATGGAACTAAGTTTTTGAGTGCTGGTTATGATAAGAATATTAAGTATTGGGATACCGAAACGGGGCAGGTTATATCGACTTTCTCCACTGGGAAGATCCCTTATGTTGTGAAGCTTAACCCAGATGAGGATAAGCAGAATGTTTTGTTGGCTGGTATGAGTGATAAGAAGATTGTTCAGTGGGATATGAATACAGGTCAGATAACTCAAGAGTATGATCAGCATTTAGGGGCAGTGAATACCATAACTTTTGTTGATAACAATCGGAGATTTGTTACTTCCAGTGATGACAAGTCCCTCAGGGTATGGGAATACGGTATTCCGGTAGTTATAAAGTATATCAGTGAGCCACACATGCATTCTATGCCTTCCATTTCACTTCACCCCAATGCAAATTGGCTTGCCGCGCAGAGTTTGGATAACCAGATACTTATTTATAGCACAAGGGAGAAGTTTCAACTTAACAAAAAGAAGAGGTTTGCTGGACATATTGTTGCTGGATATGCTTGTCAGGTAAATTTTTCGCCGGATGGACGTTTTGTCATGTCGGGAGATGGTGAGGGTAAGTGTTGGTTCTGGGACTGGAAGAGTTGCAAAGTCTTCAGAACTCTCAAATGTCACGAAGGCGTTACCATTGGTTGTGAGTGGCATCCTCTGGAACAGAGCAAAGTAGCAACGTGTGGCTGGGACGGGTTGATAAAGTACTGGTAAGTACACTCTCATGCTGTGCCATATATAATTACATAATCTTATATAGTATGTTGTTGTTTGAAGCATGCCTCGCTGTCAGTTACTTGTTGCATGCCAGATTTTCTGTTACCATTTTGATAGAATTTTGTGTATATTATTCAGTTCAAGCCAATATAGGTTTCTAGTTTATTTTCCTCATAACACATATCTTAGCTTCTTTAGATTGCATCAAATTATAGTGTCATGATAGTCATCATCAGTTTATTGGTCCAAGAGTCTAGCGGGAAACACGGGAAGGTGTTTTAGTAGAGATTTGTGTAAAATTTTATCTGGTGAAGTCACCTGAGTCCTTAGACGATCTTCATTTTGGCAACCTCTAGCTTTTAGGAAAATAATCCCTGTTATCTACAGTAGTCTGACACTTGTGTAAGTACCGTCTCTTGTCTTCCTAACACTTTCTTCTACACTGTCAATGAGTGTGAAAGACACTGTGCCCTATGGCCGGCATGGATAGCTTGTTTTAAGCTTGCTCCTATTCAAGAAAAGAATGTTCTATTTCTGCTGAATATTTTGACTTGGAATGAGAGTTCCATGGCTATTTAACTCCTGTCATTTGTATATTAAGGTTTTTGACATTCAACAAACTGCCATTTTCATCCCAACCTTGGCACACGCTTTCACATTAATCTCTATACAAAGAAACCCGAAAAATATATCCCTAACCTGTGAAATTTTTTGTCGCACTGGTCATGCAATTTAGGGGTCTTTGTTAGTAGTAAGTAGTTATATTACCAGTAGTGGTACTATCACGTGTGATGGCAGGATAGCTGAGACGACATACACACTGTGACCCCTTATTCCTGCGAGCTACGTTCAGCAGGAACGGTGTTTGTGGCCATGAATCACTGCCAAATTGCGATGAAATCGGGCGCAGTCACTCTCCCTCGTCCGCCTTCTAGGGTTCGTGGGTGAAATCTCACAAATACCCATATTTTTAAACTGCTTTGTTTAATTTTAGGGGTATACCGGTCAATGCATGTTTTTAAAGTTGCCAGTTTATTTACTTGTATTCGCGAACATATTTTTTCTGGTTACAAAAAAAATTCTTCTCCTTCATCGTGGAACTTTGTTCTCCCTGCGCAAAGCTTTCTTCTGCGCATAGCTACAAAGCTGTGTTGCCTTCTGAACGAAGCTACGAAACTGTTCTTCTCTGTGTTGTTGGTTTTCCTACCTTCTTCTGCATGCAAAGGAGACTGCCATGTTCTTCTCTGCTCTGTTGGTTTTCTTTACTATGTTCAGTTTGTTGTTAGGTATTAAGGTGTTGATTTTTAATGTTAGTAGCAAATGGCCAATGTTAATTATAATTATTAAGTATGATTGCCCCCTTTAATTGTGTATTTTTCTATTTTTGAAATTTTACGTATCCTATTGGGATTTATGTTTAGTTTGTTTACTGGTTTAGTCATCACAACATTGCCTATCCCGCTATACTATCCAAGATTAACAAGATAGATAAGTAGTAAGACACATGCTTGTTTGGCACATTTAATGCCACATGGACTAACACTCATTACCAAGGTATCAAGTCTTCAGAAAGGACTTGGATTTGCCTTTCTTAGACGCCAACAAGCAGTTAACATGGCAGATTAGGCACCTTTTTTACCACTAGTGGGGACCTTAAACAGAGGGGACTAACGAGACCAATAGAAATAAGGTCAAGGATATTTTTTGTGTTTCATTAATATAGGAACTACTGCAAAGGTCATTGCCAAAGTTTCCAACAAAAGTGGTTGTTAAATTATTTAATGTTCTAATAATACATTTGGATAGTTATTGGAATTAGGATGTGAATAATGCATTTGATTTTGGTTAAAGAATCAACCCCCTTTTCTAAATCATGATAGCCATAGTGTCAAACTATTGAGTTAACTCATAGAATCCTTCAAGTTTATGATTTTAGGTATCAAAATTGACTTAACTCGCCTACAATCGCTTTCATTATAAACTCAGGCAGTTTTACGAAGACTCGTATAAATACAGCAATGATACGACTCCATAATGCACAGACACTAATCTCTTAGTTGTAGCACTCAACTCCAATCACTTTTATGTTTTCTGGTTCATGACTACATAAGCAAACCTATGGTTGCAAGTATGCAACATACCCAAGAGGCCAACGAGATGATTGCATTCAATTCCGTTGAGCTGAAACCTAGAACTACCAAGCTGAATCCAGCTCCTCAATGGATTTGCTCATTTTCATCCTTTTGAGTGTGGCAGCCAGCCCACTAAAATAACATTGAAGGAAAGATAAATTCTCATCTTTAGTATTGTCTGGTCTGATCTGGAGCTGTGGTCCCACCTTGGTTTAATTTATTGGTTGCTTACAGACTTATAAAACTTTGCTATTGTGGTTTGCTTTAATATTAATTTAGATTGTATTTGTTTTGCACATAGTATTAAACTGTATTCAGCAATCAGGGTCGATGCTTTAAATATTATCTTTGAGTAGAGTTTACGTGACAATTTTGTTGTAAAATGTTTTCAAGCTAAACACTATCAGTATCTTAAGTTGTTAACACACCATATGATATATTTTGCTATTCCATAAGTTAGAATTTGACATATTGATCCTGCTATGATTCCTTTCACCGGAATCAATAGAATTTTGCAATATTCCTTTCCTAATCCTGATAGATTACAAGGTGTTCAAGGCTCCTCCGACAGTATATCGTGTATACTATTTTGGCAGTTGTTGCATATCTTTTTTATTTGAATTTTAATAAGATAAGATTCTACATATATCAATGTTTATATTCAAACAGACACACAATTCTTAGTCCCTTTTGCTTTCATTCTTTATAAATCATGCTACCAACACCATTTGACTTTGAACTACCACAAATATCCATAATTGTACTCAAACAAATTGTGCTTTGGACCAAGCTGTGTTCAAACATGAACTCAAACACACTTATTAATTCAAGTTTCTGGATATAGATGTTTATTGACATCAATGTCTTTATGTTGGATTGCAGGGACTAGGTCTGTTCAATGATGCCTGTTGCTGGAACTAAGTAGCAGAAGCAAGGTAGACAAAACACCGCTTGACGACTAAAGGAGTAGCAACATAGTGGATTCACTTGTTGATATGGTCTTCCTCGGCTCAATGGCATTAAATGAATATTATCATGAGATTTTTCTTATACCGATCAAGACACTGTCGCCAAGCATTGTGTGCTAATTGCACTTTTGAAGTACCATATCAGAGTTTTTTTTTTTTTTAAGATGTTTTAGTCTTTTGTATAATAGTAACTTAAGTTAGATATTCATCAGTTTGACACTTTAATTTAGCTTTGCGCTTGGAACTGTCAATAATTTTGTTGGGATTTTTGTTACTACATGGTATGAAAAGGTATGGTTGATCAATATGATCCTCTATGACTATGGTGTTTTGGTGATCTTTAATACGGCTATTTTTGGTGAAGTACTCCCCCTTTCAATTTTCACATTATGTTCTGATTCCATTGTTAATGCTTGAATAGGAGCCTTTTGCCAAGCCATCAGGTATTCACCCCTCTCCCCTATGGTGTGGCTAAGATATCTCCAGCTGTAGTGCGTACCCTACACTTTGTCTTAGTAACAAAACCATCTGAAGCTGAATATGCTGAGCAAGATACAGGGAGTTAGTTGCCACCGACCATAAATCTAGGATTCTTAATACAAGGAAAACATCTACGTTTACTGAACACTTATTGAATAAATTAAATTTATATTTAAATTTTTTTCAAATTAAATAATTTTAAAAATTTTAAAAAAAATATTTTTTTATCAAAAAAATAATCATTGATACTATTAAATTAATAACTCTTGTGGTTTCTCGAAACAGAAATGATAAATAGACACAAATTTTTTAACACAATACAGACACTATAGGTAATTTGGATATTTCAACCTTAAAACAAGGGTAGTTATGTAAATACACCACAACACTCTCCTTCCTCTCTTCTCTGTGTGTGCTGTTCTTTCCCATTCTTCCACCATCTCATCACAGCCACCACCACCACCCTTTCAACAACGACTACCACACTTGTACGATCGTCGTCACTAAAATCGCCGTCCTCGAGAACGAACGTGAATCACAAATATAATCAAAGAAAGACATGAATACGAGATTTGGAGTGAAAGAAAGTAAGACCACAGCAAGAGGTGTTGGTGATGATGTCGCGGCGGTGGAGGTCTAGATTTGAACGAAAGATGAAAGATTGCCCGCTAATGATGACGATGGTGGTTGTGAGGGTGAGAGTTCAGGCGGTAGAGAGAGACAGTGGTTGGAGGGTGATAGGTTGCGGTGTTGTGAATGCAGGTTCGAGGAAAGGGATGTCAGTGGTGATCGTAGATGGTCAAACGACAACAGTAGACGATAGCCGGAGAGAGAGGAGTGGTGGTTGGTTGGTGAGAGATGAGAGAGAAAGCAAGCAACATGGGAGGGAGAGAAGAGAAAGAAAGAGGAAAAATAAATAATACTATTCCATAGTATTCTATACGGTGGTGTCTAATTTGCGTTTAAAATTTTGTGTTCATTTATCATAGCTCCACAGAGGAATCCTCTTTGCGCCTTCTATGACTACGGCGAGGAGGCGAAGAGCTTCTACGACTGTGGTGAGGAGGCGGCAAATCTTTGTCGCGCCTACATGGTGGTGATCGGATGGTACTGCCTTCATCATAATCACTTGGATGTTTGCCTCTGTTTCGCGGCAACATTGTTGGTACGGAAACAACGTCTGCTGCAACCGTCGGATTGGCATTTCGCTGGTTACCCTGTGCAACTTCTATCTACGTTGCATTTTCCATTTGAATCTTCTCTTGATTCTGCTCCACCAGTCCAAGTCTCTCATTTTGTTGATGTTGTTCATTTGGAGTTCGTTAGCATTGGTAAAGCCAACAGTTGAAGACGGTGGAGGAATCTATGTTGTGACGTTCTGGTTATGTGTCTGGTTCGACGGTGAAACGAAATATGGTGGAACCGTCGACGTTGGAATCCAAGTTGTGGGTCTGTCGACGTTTTCCTAACTACGCCTCTTTATTTCCTTCCCCTCTCTGCTAGAGCCGATCCTAGGACTTTTTATGCCCCAGGCCAACTAAAATAATAGATTCTCTCTCTTAACCATATTATTATAATTGTTTTGTTTGTGCACAATGGGTGGATTTTGAAAGAAAAAAAACTTGGTAGATCAAGGAGAAGAAAAGTCGTGACAACTTGATCACCCCTCCGAATTGTTTAATTTCACTTTTAGCAAAATAAGTGATTTTCAAATATCTTCAGTATTCTTTCGTTTGTTTTGGTGATTTCATCGTCTAGCATGACTTTGTTTATTTTGATTTCCCGTCTTTGTGCGGTGTATTTTTAATTTCTCGTCTTAATGTGGTGTTTATTTATTCAGATCGAAAGATTATATTTGATCAAATGTAGATTCAATAAATGACTTTTGAGTCGACAATGTTGCAGATCAGAAAACATGTCCTTTGGTGACTTGAATATAGTCATATTTGTAAGCATATGCACTATACTGTTTTATGCTATTGACATGAATGATGTAGTTTGTTCGCAGATTCTTTTTTTTTTTTTTTTTTTGATTTTTTTTTTTTTTTTTTTTGTTTTATTATTTTATTTTTA
>Ga0228711_1002252_pt1 | contig 29475 bp, 8 predicted proteins | sample MedpolnodulmetaG_2_FD_177996 | JGI IMG/M metagenome (GOLD analysis project Ga0228711, IMG submission 177996) | Root nodule microbial communities from Medicago polymorpha collected in Santa Monica, California, United States - brown nodules | ecosystem: Host-associated > Plants > Roots > Nodule... | reverse complement strand
GTGTGAATGGTTCTCTGATTTTCATCCGGTGCTTAGCCATAATCGCCCCGGAAGCAACAACAACAGCATTAACAATAACCCCTCCCTAAGTCAGCTTGCTTCCCATTACATAGCAGTTAAGTTTCAGAGGCTTTATTCATCTCTTACAGGGCAAAACTTGTATGTATCCTTGGTGAAGGGGCTGGAACCTGATAGTGTTGATGCATCACTTAAATGTGGAAAGGAGATTTTGAAGTGGAACGAGGAGAAGCCGAACTTTAGCCTAAGTGACGACTCGATGCATAGCATTGAAGAGAGTTCTTTCTCTATTGATTGCTAGTTCAAGCTAGTCTGCTAGTGTTATAAACATCCAAGTCTTGTGTGTGACTTGGATTCTGTTCATGTACATATATGCCAACTAGGAGTAGTGACATGGAAGCACATTCTTTCCACCGGCTATCGAGTTGTAATATGCCCTTGACACGGTTTAGTGGCACACCTTGTGCCACAGAGATCAAAGTGTAGTGTTTAAATTCATTTTTTTCACACTGTAATGTAATATATCCATGCTTATATTTCGCTGTGTCAGCTAGGCCTTCAGCCTGCAATATGTTGCAAATAGACTTTTCTTTAAACCACACTATCTCTGTGCGCGATTGTATAAATTAATTTTATGAAGTAACTATCTACAATCCATTTAAAAGGTGTGATAATCTTGAATTCGAGTTCCTTGTCCAGTAAGCCTCAGGCAGATTGAGTTTCAATTTCAAACTTTGAACACTTGATACATTTTTCACCAAATCATCAAAGGTAAAACGATTTATACCGTAAACATCAATCATCTTATGATCCTCATCATCTCAAAAAAAACAAAAAACAAAAAAACCTATGATCCTTCATATACTGCATAATAAGTGTAACCATTTTTAATGTCTTTCTAATAAATGCAGCTGATACATTGTCTGTTTGAAACTTGTTTGGGCATAGTTAGTTAAATATCACCAAAATTGTCTTTCTAATAAATGTTTTCACCAATTTTTCTAAAACCATCACATGTTTCCAAAAGTGTACTTATAGATGGGATAGGTTGTTTAGAAATATACTTTCAAACATCACAAAACTTGTGTTTTTTTATGTATATATATTGTTTGGGTTGGGAATTTTTTTTCTTAAATGCACGATGGTTCCTAAAAAGTGTGGCCACATTCATGATCTCCATATCATGGATGTGGGCATGTGGCCAAAGCAAGTTTTCAACAAATTTCACAAAATCTTGCATCCCAAATTGCAAACTCATATACATAATTATCTCCTAATTGGCATATCTCAGTGCACGCCCAATTCATGCAAAAGCTGACACATTGTTTCTTTACATTGGCAAAGCATATAGCTCAAGTCATAAGTCAACAGCTGGATGGACAAAACATAATAAAATCCTCTACAATAATAGTTCCTTTGTGAAGCAAAACGTAGTGGGGGTGGTCCAACAATGATTGCTAACCCTTTATAAACAATAGTACAATTCGTTTAAAGTAAAATGCTAAATGCTTAACGTGGGGATAGCACTAGGCACTAGCCTACACTGTCCTTCAAACCAGACAGTACTGTTGTAGGGTAGCATATATTATTGATTAATCAATTATTAAACTGAATTAATTATTAGTAATAGTTTCACAATTATACCGTACAAGTTTAACTAGCAGGAACAAGGAAACATTAAAAATAAATCTAATATTTCAGACTGAGGCACATTCTGCTCTTAATCAGATTCTGGTCTCAACTCAGTCAAATTTCTCATATTTAAGTTTTAGTTACTAATCATTTAGGACCAAAATTTAAGTCAACAAAGAAAGCAGTATCCACCATTGAATGTATCATAAACTATAAACTATAGCATGAAAATGAATAGTACTAGTACTACCTTTTTACAAAAGTTGGAAATCCTTTTCTATTCATAAGTAGAACTTCTACACCCATACAGTTTTGCTTCAAAGTACACTGACTTCCCAATATTGTAACAAATCTCTAATGCCAACTCTACAAGCAGCTCAAAAAATAAACAAGAGGAAAATGAAAAAATGTAAGCAACAAGTAACAAACCGACCCCTGGCCTTCATGCAGATATATAAACCTGTATAACCATTGGAATACAAGATTACCACCAATACAATCTTCTTGTAACTTTTTGCTGCCGCATCATTTAGAAACATAACACAAATAATTTTTCATGTTCAGTTTCCAAAATTGAATAAAGTCAAAAGCCACTTTGCCATCTCATGTCTCAGAGCCTTCTTGAACAGTAGGAAGGCCGCCTTCGATGATAAATGCTGGGTTAAGAAACTTTGCCACAAAAGCCCACAATTTATATACATCCTCAAAATTAGTCAGAAATCCCAATGAAGCTGTCACAACTTCAAGCCTTACATAGCTGCCTTTTCCGTCACGCCGACCGCCCTCCATGGGCCTGCAAATCGTTGTATCTTCAAGATTCAGAGATACACGCCGCTGTCTTGAGCTATCAAGAATCTTTATATGACTTAGAATACCAATGCCGAGAGAGATTCCTTCTTTTTCAGCAAGCTTTTGAACAATCTCAGGATTGATTAGCCCCCTGCTTCTGTCCCTGAGGTTGAAGGCCACAGCTGCACCTCTTTCATATTTTATTTTTGGGCCATAGATATGAACAAGGTTTACTTTTACATCCCCATCAGAAGCAGATAACTTCAGTTGCAGTAGTGAAGTAACAAGCCAGTTTATCAAAAACCGAAGTCTAAGCGTAGTTTTATTGAGACCAAGCATATCAACATGATCGATATTTCGACATACTATCTCCGGTTCCCTCCTGCCCCATTCCTGTGCATCGTCATATTCTCCGTCACTACTGGCTTCTTCATCATCTAAGCTAGTTGCAGATATGTCCCCCGTCTCCAATGTTTCTCTTAGGTGCTCTTTATGATTGTCCTCCATGCTAAACGACACTCTTCTTCCTCGGCCATTGTGCTCGTCATCATCCAAACCAATTAACCTACTACCATCAAATCGATTCCCTTCTCTCCGACCCAACAGCCTAAACTCACCTTCAGTTTCCCTTCTTATAGCACTCTCTTTTATATCAGAACAAATTCCAGAGGTAGAGCCATTTTCCAAGCTTTGATGTCGAGCAAGAGAAGCTGAATCATTGAGCCAAGACCCTCTCGCGGCAACAGAACCATTCTGACCTGCTTCACTGGTTCCAGGTTCTTCCATTATCTCACTGACATGCGGACGATCAGACCCATTTCCATTAAACGAATTATGATGAACTTCTTCAACAGACTCTTCTTCAGGGACCTCTTTGACACGATCTAGTTCTTGTGACATTAGGACAGCAGCATCAAATGATAGAACACGGTGATCATCATGAGAACCTAGGTTAACCTCTCTATCATCATACATAGGACTGCCATACATTTTGGAAGAAGGTTTCGGAGACTGTTGCTTCTGGTTCTTCCTCCCATTGAACCAGAATGATGGCAGGGGAGAAGCTATCTTTTGTTTATTTGATTGACCTGCATAGTCTGACCCCATTGGACTCTGACCCAGATCTATCCAAAATGAGTTGTCAGATGACTCGTCTTCACTGAAGACAGGGCTCTTTATCACTTCTCCAACAGATATACTTCCAGTTTCTTCAAATATAGTGCTAGTTCCATCTCTTTCAGAGCTGTCATGATCCATTTCAGTATCAAATACATCTCTGACTTGTGCAGATGTGTATGCACCCGAGAAGGCAGGCAACTGTGATCCCTGGTGGCGAGGTTCGAAAGTCTTATCACCAACCCCATCAAATTCATCGTCTTCAGTCCCAGCCAGTCTGTCCAAACCATCCACAGAGTCACTCAAATACACTGGAAACTCGGGGGTAATCTTCACCATTCCTGACCCGGTACTCCCGGACTGATTTTGAAGGCTTGCCATCACCGATTTCTTGATAAGTAGACATCCAAAGCCTGTGGGATCATACCCAAATACCCTGTAAAATGATGTAATTATGAAATCTGGCCTGAAAAGGGACAAACCAAGCGAATCCATGTCCTTGGGGCCCAGTGACCCAGCATCAAGCAAGACATGCCAGTTGTTTTGCTGTGCCAACGCCATCCACTGGTACGAATACTTAGCCCCAGTTACTCTAGACTGAACTGGGAATACAAAAAGACCAGTGGCTGAATCCTTCTTCCTCTTCTTCTTGTTGGAAATCTGTTTTCTCAAATCAGTCGAGCAAAGTTTGAGAGTTGGCCATTTAAACCATGCACTGTGAACTTTGGCACCTTTGTTCCTGGCACACTGAGCCATCCAATTAACCGACTGGCTGTCATGGTCGAACATGGTCAAAAGTTTTTTGTTCGTTTGGAAGGGGTATGATTCAGCCAGCAATTTAAAAGCCGATCCTCTGCTAACAGTAAAAACAAGGCCATATTCATTCTCGGGAATATTTAGGTAGTCCATAATTTTGGCCTTTATATCGTGTTCAACGGTTCCTTTCTCAGCACCACCATAAAGTGCATGGTTACTCAAATTTGCAGTTATCTCAGACAAGCTAAATGTACATGACTCCCAATAGTGAAGGGTCTGAATAAAAGAGAAGAGACCGAATCCACAATAATCAAGGCATACCTTGGGCGGCAAATGAGAATATTCATCAGACCTCAACTGATCAACTTTCTCTGAAGACAGATACTTGGGATACATAGTGAGGAACATGGAAAAAGCTTCTTCGAGACTGAGGATGTCTTCCTCGGACTCAAACGTCCGTTCAGCTGCAAGGGAAGTGGCGCGAAGAAACTCACGCTGCGCATTCAGCCTGGCCAGCGATCTGGATCTCCCAATGCTCGCATCCTGGTTCCCAACATTGTCAGGTTCCATATCCTGCGATTTAGAGAGTACGCCGTCTTCTGAAGCTTCTTCAAGAGCTTCCCTCAGCTTGTTCTCTTGCAGCTTCCGGAGCATTGACGGGTTTCTTTTTATGTCAGCCGTCGATTCACCTTTCCTCCTACCCTTCTTGTCCAAGAACAGAGAAGCACAGTGAGAAATAGGCTTCCATAGTGAGAGATGCATTATAGCTTCCTCTTATACTCACACAAATCAATCTGAGCCTTATTGTGACACTTCAAACAACACACAAACAAAAGAGTTTACCCCATCAATCTGCAACAAATAAGAACCAAACATGAAGGTTCACCCAAAAGCAAATGAAAGCTACTAGAATATAACGAATCTAGAATCTTAAAGACAACAAAAAAACAAGATAAAAAATAAGTGACTCACCTCAACACCATTTTTCCATGTCAAAAACCAACAAGGACAAACAAAAAGGGTAAATTTGTTTTGTTTTCTCCAGCACCCAGAATAGGTTTTTTCAACACCTAAGTTCAAGGAGAGAGAAAGTCAAACTCTTCAAACCCTAGAGAACCCAGATCCCAAAATTTGCAAAACAACTCACAGGTTTCATGAAACTCAACCAAAAACAAGAAAAGATTGAATTTTGAGAAATGGGTATGAAGCAGATGAATCAAATAACAATAACAGAAACCTTAAAGCACAAAATCAGTGGCCAAATACAGCTCCAAAAAAAGACATCAAAGAAGAAGAAGAAGAAAGACCCTCTTCACTCTCTCTCTCTCTAACTCTCTCTCTCTCTCTCTCTCTCTCTCTCTAATAAAAGCAAAGAGCCCCACAAGAAAGACACACCGGTATGAATGATATCTTCACTGTACGAATTTCTTTCTTTCTTACAAATTTAAAATCCAAAGGAAAAAGAAGAAAGAAAAAAAAGCAGAGAAAAGAAAAAGGAGAAAAAATTCAATTTCAATTCAACACTTTCTCTCTCTTTGTTCAACCAAAATCTCTCATTTTTGGAAAAACGAACCTTCAGATTAACAGCAACTAGGGAGAAGAGACAGAGACATTGACTCTCACAAAAACCAAATTTGTTGGTGTTATTAAAATCAATTTTCTGATTTTGGTAACATTTTTTAAGAATTTGTGTTTCTTTGTCCAAGTTTGTGGTGGGACCCATAAGATGAGGTCATAGGTTAAAGTCAAATAATAAGCTGGCTTGTAAAAAGTTGATTATATTGCTGCACAACTTGGCAAACCGCAAAGTCCAACTTCCAAAGTCCAAACACCCCGATGCAAACAAGTGAGTAAGATACTATCCTGATGTTAATTTCTGCTCTTAAGGTACATGTTAAGCAACCCAAAAAAAGTAGAAATTGTTTTTTAAATTTTGTGCGTGTAAATTAAATGTAGGAAAATTAAATTCAGATGCATTAATTACAACAAAATATTTTTACTTTTGACTCTTTAAAAATGTTCACTTGCATCGGATGTTGTGCAGTTAACTCTTTAAAAATTTACAAAGTGATTTTTTTCAATTTAAAATTTCATTTTTTTTTAGTTTTCTTAATCGTGTTTCGGAGTATGCTATTTTTTCTAACAAATTTTTTATTTTTTTTTGTAATGTCTGGGGTTCAAACCCTATAACTTGTATATATTATGCATTGTCCATACCAGTTGAGTTAAGCTCACAAGGACAACACATTTCCTATTTTTAAAGCATGTATCTAATTAAATCATATTATGTTGACTTCTATATTTGTAGGTAAAATTAAAAGTATCATCTAAAAAACTCATACATAGTCCTAAAGTTTTAGGTTTAAATCAGAAGAAGATATTTAGTCTATCAATAACTCCTACCAGTTGACTAACCCCCCTACTACATGGATACCCTAACTCAACTAACAACATTGTTAGACTGGATCACATAGTCAGAGTTCAAATCTCGTTTGCTAAAGTTTTATTCTCGACTAGATCATAACACTTCTGGTAAGACTTGCTCAACAAGGCACCTCCATATCCTCCATATGAGGCATCTAACATCAGACTAGTTAAGGGAACAAGACAATTAGGTCTTACTTACATATCATTTAGATTTTTGTGAAGATAGTTTTAAAACTAATCTATACTATGACGTTATTTAATTCCATGTATGCATAAAAAGTTTTACATAACAATTGTTAGTGTATAAAAAATAAAGGCTTAATTGAACTGTCGGTCCCTTAACTTAATTCTTTTATTCAAATTGGTCCCAAGATTATTAAAACTTTCATTATGGTCCTTTATTTATGTTTTCATCGGTCAATTTGGTCTTATTTAGTTAAATTTAACCATCTAAAAGATGAGACTGTTGGACAGAGAAGGTCTACCAAATCTTATAGTATATCACACACACCTAATTTATTTTACCTTCTTTATTTTCTTCCACATCTTCATCTTCATACATCCTTCATCATCTTCATAAATAAAAAAAATAAAAAAAAAACCCTTTTTTTTTCTTTCAAAAACAACAAATCAAGAGCATCAAATCATATAGATGAAAATGATTGATTAAAGAAGTGAAACTTGCAAACATAACCGTATTCAGTCTCCATACACGGTAGGCCTTTTGATTCAGACCGACGAGATGACGGTGGTCATGACAAAATTCAAGATTTGAGAATACAGGATCAAAACCCAAGGGTTCCGAGCAACAACATCAGATCCAGGGAGATAGAATAACAGAGAAAGCTCTATCAATTGGGAACTCCTTTTTTATTCTCTACTATATGATTGATATATTATCAATGATGTGAGAGTGAGTTTGTGGTATGGTGGTGAATGTTTATTTCATTCATTATTGTTCTTGCACATCCTCTATTTTCAGATTTAACTTGTTTTGTCTCTTTTTACAAATTCAAGCAAATGGAGAGGCAGCGTGAAATTTTTTTCAGATTTACGAAGCGAAAGACGGATTGAAGTTTTTGCTTTGAGGTGAGAGGAGTGGTGTAGTTTGGGGAGAGGATGGTGGAGCAGTGGCGGAGGTTGTGACGGAGACGTGGAACAGTGGCGGAGACGTGATATAACACCCCGTTTTCCCAACAATGTAAATAATACATATAAATTAGAGTATTCAACGTAAAACGGAATGCCACACTACAGTTCAAATATAAATAGAGTAAGGTTACTATTTATTAAAACAACTTTGTCAAAACATCGCAGCGGAAAACTTAGTTCATTAATTCAACAACCTTGGCACTACGGCCTCAACATAAACAGCTTAAGTGAAAATCTCAATTCAAAAGGTTCAACAACATAGTTCAAAAATAATACGCAACAGTGGAAAACATAACAAATATCCCCATCCCGTTACGTATCAGAGCGACCCTAAGACGACGCACGAGAGAGACAACTCACATCAGCTGCTAATCCTGGTTATCTGCATGTTACCCATGTAGAGGCAACATTCAAACAGAAGGGGTGAAATTTCACATTCAATAATAATAAGCATATAATTCATCAACGGAATTTAACAACATAAACAACAACAACTAAACAATAATAATACTTCATATATGCTTCATTTATTTCTACTTGGCATTAAATCAACGACAACAACTCAACAACTTGACGACGACGATGCGACAATGCAACGACACAACAACAACTTGACTATGCAGTATGCATGTGGTACCGATCAACGTGTTAGAGCATAGGCTCTCAATTCAACGTGTAGAGCATCGGCTCTTAAAGCAACGTGTGGAGCATCAACTCCTAAATCAACGTGTAGAGCATAGGCTCTCAAATCAACGTGTTTTGAATGATTAAACATTCAACACGGCATGAGCCCCCAACTTTATATGAGTATGCATGGACTCAACAACTTAATCAACAACAACGTACAACATCAACGACTTTGACGACATCAATGACAACGACAACAACAACACAACTACGACTCCACAATATAATTCCATAATATTCATCATCTATGAGCAACATCATAAAACATCATATTAATCAACATATGCACTCATATACTAATTCATCAATATATACATCATATAATAATTCATCAAACCAAAATTATTCATGACGAACAAGGCCATTTGAAAAACTGACAATATTGCCTAAAACTTTCATATTTGGACCAAAGGCTGATTCAAAAAAGAAATGTATGAAACGACACAACAACATGAATAAGATATGCTTCTACTAGGTGACTCGCCGTGGCGAGCAAACATTGCCCCCTGCCACACAGTAGTTCGCCGTGGCGAACAGATGACGAGCAAACATTGCTCCTTGTTACGTTATAGCTCGCCGTGGCGAACTATGACAGACTTTTGTCGGAAAGTGCGATTTTTCATCCCAAAAATCCAATTTTCATCTACCCCAATTCCAAATTTGATAGGGAACTCAACCTGTGATCATTCTACAATCTGAACATCTATTATACACAATTCTATGGACTTTTTACACTTATTAACAGCCAATTCTACATGTTCTATCATCAATTCCAATTTCAAACCCTAATCCTCAAATTCACAAGAACAACAACAAAACTACATGTTAAATTCACTTTCAGAATTACATAACCTAAGATTAGAGAATGTTAGTCCCACCCTTACCTTATATTGGTGATTGCAAGACTCTACAAGTTCTCCCTTCTCTTGGTTCTCTTCTCCTCTTTCTCCCAAAAACTTTCTTTGTAAACCTAGTTTTGTCTGACTCTTGCTTTTCTTTTTATCTCAACAGATTTTCTACTTAACACCACCTAATTCTAATTCAGCCCCTCTACAAGTCTTATTATTTTAATTTCCAACCCATCCTACAAAATAACAAAATAAAGTCACTTAATAAAATATTAATACACACAACATGACACTTATCAACATAAATCATATAAAAGACTCTAAACTCAACCAAAATAATCGAATAAATAAATAGGGTGTTACACGTGACGTCATTGATGAAGGTTGAACGTGAAAAAAATGGGTTTTAGTTTTCAATTGAGTTTGTTTTATGGTTGAAGATGAACTAGATTTATGGTTTGAAAGTGATGAATTTGATAAATGAGTGTTAGTTTTGATTCTGAGTAGATGATGGTGTTAATTAGGTTTAAGGGTTTTATTATGTTGTTTTTGATTAAGTTGAAATGATGAAGTTTTGAAAGAAGAAAATGTTTAAGAATACAAATAGAAGGGATTTCTTGTCTGAATAAAATGTGCATTAAACAATGTTTAGGAAAGGAGAACACTTTTGTTTGTTGTAACCTTCTTATATTATGATTTTTTTTCCTTCTTTCGATTAATGATATTAACAACATTCTCCTTGTCACTAATGCTGTAATGACATCGTTGAACCATAAAAGGGTTGTATGAGAGTTTAAGCATGTCTGGAGAGTAGACTAGTGTGGATGCTTGATTGATTGTTATCTTCCTGGTAATAAAAAAAACCCCAATTGATTATCTAAAAAAGAAGAAAAAAATGGGTTTTATTATGTTTTTATTTATGAAGATGAAAGTTGTATGAGGATGAAGATAAAGAGATGAGGTTGAAGGTTTTTGCTATCTATGAAGATGAAGGAATGAATGTTGAATGAAGACGAGGGAAGAAAATGAAGAAAGTAAAATAAATTAGGTGTGTGTGATATACTATAAGATCTGGTAGACATTCTCTAGCTAACGGTCTCATTTTTTAGATGGTTAAAATTAACTAAATAAGACCAAATTGACTGATGAAAACATAAATAAAAGACCATAATGAAAGTTTTAATAGTTTTGGGACAAATTTGAATAAAAGAATTAAGTTAAGGGACCGGTAGTTAAATTAAGCCAAAAATAAACTCATAATATAGTTTAATGTAATTTATTTGAATTTTTAATTAACAGAAGAAAATATGTTAAAAAATGTATTTAAAAATGCGAGAAATGCTACTACCAAGTTACTAAACCCCCAATATCTTTGAAATCCAAAATGCAATCAGATTATTAAACATAGTCACACAATCTGCTAGTGCTAGCACTATATTGGAATTGGAACTAATTAATAATCTTACTTCTAGTCTTTTTGTGAAGGTTGTTTTTTAGGCAATTGATTATTTGATATATCATTTGTTTCATGACTATTTTATAAAATTTTAATTTTTTTTCTGGCAAATGAAAAAGCCCATTTTCTGGTGGATTTTGCTTTTGTTTTTGGCTCCAAGCCAAAGGTATTGCTTTAAGTTTCAAATTCAATCAAATACCTGAATCTAAGTTATTGTAGATATTAGTAGTATATTAGAAAGAATATATACCCCGCAGCCCTAAAGCTAAAAGATTAGAAAATTAAAAAACGAATCTTTGATCAAGACAGTTTGAAAGTTACTTCTACATTTATTTATGTTTCAACCAATCCAAAATGATACACCAATTTTGAAAATGGCTTTTAAATATAGGAACAAGTACATTCAAACAGATCAACAATAATCAACTACCGTAATCTTCAATCTACCATGTATTTTTGTTTGTGTGAAAACAACTGATCGGTTTTTTAGATAATAATAAAATTTGCAAACTTCAAAATGTCAGCATCTTGTGTTCCCGGGAAATCACCAATATTTGGTGTTCTTGAAGAACTTGGACAAATCGTTGAAAGCCAAAGAAAAGATCCCTTTGTTAGTCATGTGCACTGAAGAGTGCAGCAAAAAGCTTCAGATAAATTTTACATGGCTTCACCATTTGCTTGCTTGTGAAACCATAGGTAAATTAGAACTTAAATAAATAGACTCTTGCATAAAAGTGAACTACTAATCGTCCTTAAAACTTAGTGAATTTCTAATCACTAATTTGACAAAAATAAACAAAAAGTGTACTGCGAACAATAGTTAAAACGTAGCATGTTATACACATATACCTCACAGATAGGGGTGTAATGATTCAATTTGGATCGGTTTTCGGTCAAAAAATGTCCTAACCAATGAAATCTTCATCGGTTCGGTTTGATTCGGTGTTTACTATTTTTCAAAAAAAGAAACCGAACCAAACTAGTCGATTTGGTTCGACTTTGATCGGTTCGGTTGATCGGTTTGCTTGAAAATACAAATAAAAAAAAAAATCATATTTTCACAAATTTGTATTTCATGTATGCAACATACTCAAATATTTCTTAGAACTTTGTTTTCCATGTTCTTTGTTTTTCAAACTACTTTGTATAATTAACATGAAAAAACTAACAGGAGATGGACGATCACATCGATGGTTAGGAACGATAGATTAGGTGTGACTGAGGTCCAGTGTTCTTTTTTAGTAAAAACAAAATAGAGTGTGAGTGATGAGATGATGATGGAAAAAATGAATAAATTAAGAAGTATTTTATGTTAGACTTTAATTTTGAGCTTAATCATTAGTGTGTGTGTGTGATGAAGGATAATATTACTAAAATGGAGAGCGAGGCTAGCATCGGTTTGGTTCTTTAGATCTCAAAATTAAAATCCGAGAATCGAACCAAACTATATCGATTCGGTTCGGTTCAGATACTTTTTCGATTTAGTTCGGTTTAGATTTTCGACTTCATCGGTATTATCCAAACCACTTATACCCCTACTCACAGATGCCATTGGCAACACACTCAAAGAAGAGGCCAAATGAGAAATTGTTGTCATTACCGTTCACCAACCCCCTTCTTTTTTTTTTAAGTTGCACCAACCGAAAATCCAATTCAACTGAAAAATTATATTTTTTAGACTCAAATCTAATGATCAAACTATGAGAAACATTTAAGTCTAAAGCTTTTGCATGTTGCAAGACATCTTGGATGAAAATTCCTTGGTTTGTGACAATCTCAGAAACCTCTACTAGTACCTTGCATTGAGAACTGATAAATTGTTACCTCACAAAATTGTGTGATTTTCTTTGTTAGGGATCGTATTAGATTCTTGATTAAAATTTCAATCATCATCAAGAATTAGAAAAAGATAAAATAAATCAATTTTTCTAAAAAATTTCTCCATAACATTTTGAGAAAGAAAATGATGGAATATAGAAGGCTGGATTCTATATTAATTTTTTATGCTAGTCTCACTTATCTTTTGAAAACAAGTTTATAAGATGATGAGTGTTACTCTCTATAAACTCTTATCGAGAGTTATATCTTTTCCACATAAGATTTAGGTTTTTCCCAATAATTAATTGTTGATTTTTATTAGATGACTTAATAACAACTGTGTTCAATTTAATCTCTGAGAGGGTCACCCAATGTGGTCATAGTCACCTTAACATTCTGAATTTCATTTAGTATTTGTATAGCCTCATTCCATCCAACAAACTCAGAACACTACTACCAATCAACCCAAGTTCATGTAGCAACCCTTCTTTTTATGCATTATTATTTTTGGTTTTTGGATTGTTCTTCCTCACATAGATTTTACAACCAATGCTATCTATTAAGTTTAAAAAATGTTCGATTAAAAGCACATGGAGAGAAAAACTGTTTAAAGCTTTTCCCATGTGCATATCTTTTGTAGTTTTTCGTTGTAGTACTATTCTTCAAGCTTTAGGCAATTTTATTTGTTACATGTTTTTCTACTCGACTATTATGAGTGATGGGATTGGGGTTACTCATTCTATGATATTTTTAATTTTGGCCACCCTTAATTTAAATTCCTAGTTGTGACCAAGTTGTAGTCTTTAAAGTATATAAAAACCGTCAATTCTATCCTTGTTATATTAAGATGTATTGAACTGAATTGGTGAATTTTGATGTGTGTGAGAGTTAAATTGACATATTTCATATGCTTTAAGTTTTTAGAATGAAAAAATTGACGATTTTATTTAATAATAACTAACTTTTTGCTAGAATTGTAAATTTGACAATGGTTTCTAACGATTTTCTTCCTTACTTTCTTCATTGTCTTCTTTCTAGAGCTTATCCTTGTAACACTTTATATTGAAGTTGCTCTTTTATAGAAAGCAATAGAAATATAATAAAAGGCTTTAATATGTGTTTCGTCCTCCTGCAATTAGGGGTCATTTAAAAATTGGTCTATGTAATCGATAATCCTAACAAATTATCCTTGCAAAGTTTAATCATTTAAAATTTCGTCCCTTAACCCACTTAATGACTGTCACGTCATCAAATTAGCAAAATGGCATGGGAATGGACAAAAATACCCTCATCATCCTTCTTCCTTTGAACAATGTATATGGTGCACTGTTCATCTTCTTCAATTTTCAGAAACAAACCATGAATCCAGATATTGAGAAACCATTAATCACAAGAAATTCATCACTGAATCCATCTCAAACCCATTGTCAATTACAAGATATTATGTGACCTTTATAAACAACAACTCTCTAAACTACAATGCTTATATTCGAATTTGTTGTGGAAGTTGCAATTAAAGATTCAACAAATTGTTTTGAAAACACTAACATCAACATGAGAAAGAAAATCCCCAAAATCCATCTTCGTCAAAAGGAAGTGAAAGAAAATCCCCTCCACCATATACACATTAACAACAGCTTGAACACCATTCTTCATAAACTCATATCCGCGGTAGTGATAACAACGCCATCAGAGTCCAAAACACTTCAAAACAGTAGAAAAACAGATTTGGATCTGTAGAAAAACAGTAGAAAAACAGATTTGGATCTGTTTTGGACTCTGATGGCGTTGTTATCACTACCGCGGATCTGAGTTTATGAAGAATGGTGTTCAAGCTGCTGTTAATGTGTATATGGTGGAGGGGATTTTCTTTCACTTCCTTTTGACGAAGATGGATTTTGGGGATTTTCTTTCTCACGTTGTTGTTAGTGTTTTCAAAACAATTTGTTGAATCTTTAATTGCAACTGCCACAACAAATTCGAATATAAGCATTGTAGTTTAGAGAGTTGTTGTTTATAGAGGTCACATAATATCTTGTATTTGACAATGGGTTTGAGATGAATTCAGTGATGAATTTCTCGTGATTAATGGTTTCTCAATATCTGGATTCATGGTTTGTTTCTGAAAATTAAAGAAGATGAACAGTGCACCATATACATTGTTCAAAGGAAGAAGAAGGATGATGAGGGTATTTTTGTCCATTCCCATGCCATTTTGCTAATTTGATGACGTGGCGGTCATTAAGTGGGTAAGGGACGAAATTTTAAATGATTGAACTTTGTAATGGTAATTTGCCAGGATTAACGATTACAGAGACCAATTTTTAAATGACCCTTAATTGCAGGCACGGAACACATATTAAAGCCTATAATAAAAAACACTTCATACCTTTGTGATACTTGGTGTAAGTATATAAAGAGACTTAAAATTTTCCATCTTGTTGATCTTGCAAAAATCAACGGATCGGAACCTAAATGAGCACATGACAATGAGATCAGTTTTGAAACAAGAGTTTTAAACCTTGGTCGACAAAAGGGATTTTGGAAGTATTTAAATCCTCATACCAGATGAACGTCATTGATCATACTTTTGATTTAACGGGTACAACACTCCAAACTCCAATTTAAAATAAATTTAAAACACGATAGTTTTGAGTAAATACACCGTGGATATCAAGCAAACAAAATTTAAATTAACTTGTTCAATGGTGAGGCTTGGTCGTGCCATATTTTATACTTTCGCATTGGCACGAAAACTTAAATAGCTAATTTAACAAAAAGACTAAATATTACAAAATATTTTCCTACACCTTAAGTATAACCTTGGAGAGCATGTTTCTCCGAAATGATGTGTGATCAACGTCATCATCAAATTGAACGGTATTGGACTCCTAAACTTCAAGTGGACATGAAAATTTTCGATAAACGACTAAAATAACATATTGTAAACTGTTTTTTTGCAAATGCACACATAAAAACATCAGAAAGGGTGAATAGTCTAAAATCATGAGGGACAAAACATAGGTAAGAAGAAGAACGTTTTATGCTTGTAGATCATATGACAATAGATAGGCATGTTATCTTGCATGAACATGTGAGACATTTATGACATGAGAACGTTAGAGGCATGTTGGTGCATAGTGACGTGTTTCATCTACTCCTAAGATGGAATGTTAGGAACATATTGATTCATGTTAACACTTGGTGACTTGGATAATTAGAATACAAGACAAGTAAAAAACATGTGAAAACATTTAGGCTGTGTTTGGATCCAAAGAAAGATAAAGGAAAGTAAGTTTGTGGAAAGATTGACTTTCTACAGTTTGGAAGTACTTCAAAAAGTAGAGGAAAGAAAGTTTGAGGTGGGACCCACGCTCAAAACCTTTCCTCCCTGCTTTGAACGGAAACTTTGAAGAAGCACTAACTTTTTGAAAAAATGTCAAAAATACCCTTGCTGTATTATTAATATTACTGTCTTGAACCAAGGAATGGTATGATAAGCTATGCTTTTGAATCATGCTCCAAAAAATTTTCTCTTGGCATGATGTTTTGAACAAAGAGGTCATTAACAAAAAGTTTAACAAATGTTATGTAAATTAAAAATTATTAGTAAAATATTTTTAAATGTGTAGATAGCATAATTAATTTGAAATAAACACATTCAGCTAAAACCTTTCAAGGTTATAATTGTCATTTTGCAAATATACATATCTTTCTTTCCTCTCACAATCTATTCAATGTCTTTTATACCAAACAACTAAACAAATCATCTCACTTTCTTCTACCTTTCTTTCATTCTACTATCCATCCTTTCACTTTCTTTCCTTTAACTTTCTTCTCCAAACCAAACATAACATTAGGAACATATTAACATACGAAAGCATATAGACATTTAAGCATATATCAACAACTGAGGTGTAAGACATAAAAAAACATGTTATCAAGTCAGTACATGTTATTATATTAAGACATGAAAAACATATTAACAAATAGGCAAAAGGACACAATGATAGTTAGAGGCACATTCACATTGAAACGAATTCACATGGAGCTCTCATTTCTGATTACATTGACTTTCTCCCACCGTTGGACTCAAGCCAATGCTTAGTTGAAACATGCATATATAGTGCAATGCATGTTAACACAATTCACAAACAAACAATTCATAAGCACAAAGTCATCATAAACACATAATTTATTAATTTGCATTTGAGAGAGGTACAAGCATAATTGAGAACACATCACACGTAAACTACCATATTCACTTAACAATGACTTTCACAACACATTAAACACAACGTCTTATTCTCTGTGTAGGGACTTGAGATAATTACATAAATAAGGAGAAATAATAAATTGTGTTTAAGTTCGAACCCAATTAATCACAACGTCTTATCTTTATCTTTATATAGGTCACAACCCATATAAAGTTTATTATTATATAGAACATAAATAGGAGATAATTAATCATAATGTCTTATCTCTTGGTTGGCACAAAGATATTTTATATGAAATATCGAGTTCGAACTCAGGTCACCACACTCCTCATCCCCATATGTGTCTGAGTGTGTGTTTATTTGAATATGTGTTAACCAGTATGCCAATGGCAAAATAAATTTGATTCTAAAAATCAATTCAAGATCACAAACTATAAATTTTCGTTTTAATTTAAAGTCAATTTTAACTTAGAATCCACTTCAAAATCTATGCTGACTTGCTAGTCATGAGTCCAACGTAAGCTAGAGTGTCATACACCAATTTGACAGCCTCTCATAACTCAAAAGCACGAGTGCAACCAACCATCATGTTTTAGTTAACACCGAGAAACTCTCGTCTCGAATACACATTCTACAACTAGATCTATTTTATTTAATTATATTAGTTATTCAATAAATTTTAAAATGAATTTGCTTACATGAGTTACTTAATTCAATGAATTAAAAAAAGAGAAATGATGTTTTTCCCATGAATCTAAACACAACCACTAAACCCCAAAAACCACACCGTGATGCACCTTCTATTCCGTTTCCCCGCCGTCACCCGCCGCAACAACAATCTTCTACTCCGCCACTATAAGGCGGGGAAGAAGCCACCACCGTCACCAACACCAACTCCTCCAAAAGCTCCAAAGAAGCCTCAAAACTTCTCCTTCCATGGAGTAACATGGGAGGATCCTTACAGCTGGATGTCAAGCCTCAACGATAAAGTAGCAATGCGGCACATGGACGTTTACATGGAGCAAGAAGAGAAGTACACTGAAGCTGTGATGTCTGATTCAGAACGCGTTGTTAATAAGCTTCATTTTGAAATGGCGTCGCGAATTCCAAATGAACTTTCTACTTTTCCTCTTCGTTGGGGACCTTGGTTTGTTCTTCTTCTTCTTCTTGTTATTTAGAAATGTTATTTGAATATTGATAACAAAATTTGATAACTTTTTAAGTGGGTAATCAGTAATAAGTTTACAGCTTATCTTTATAAGCTCTCCAAGTTAGCTTATGCAAATAGCTTATAGATTGTACAAAACAGTTTGACTTTATTTTATCTTGTGTTATAGAAAATACTTTATTCGTAACGCTTATATGATAAGCGCTTTTGGTGTAAGCTGCAAAATAAGTTGTTTATCCAAACAGGGTCATATTAGGTATCACAGCTTATTGACCATCAGCTGAATTTTATTAACCACAAATTTGAGCGTGATTGTGTTTTGCAAAACTTGTTAGGTTTTGTTCATTTTGTGATTGTAGTTTTTGTGTTTGTTTAGGTTGTATTATCGCCGTGTTGAAGAAGGAAAACCTTATCCTGTGCTTTGCAGAAGATTAGCTAGCTTGAATGATGATTTCATATCGCATAAGTATCCTCCTGCGGGATTTGATTTTAGAACAGGGCAGACAATTGAGCAGAAGCTGGTTGATTATAATCAAGAGGCAGAGAGATTTGGAGGTACTGCATTTAAAGAATGCAATTCTTACTTGATTAGATGGAGTTGTTAGGTGAGTACTGAAAGTTGTTTTATCTGAACATTTTGTAGGTTATTCTTATGAGGAACTTTCTGAGATTTCGCCAAATCATCAGTTTCTTGCATATACTATGTATGATAAAGACAATGGCTACTTCAAGTTATCTGTGAGAAATTTGAATTCAGGTTCCCTGTGCAGTAAGCCTCAGGCAAATCGAGTTTCGAATTTAGCATGGGCTAAAGATGGCCAGGCATTGCTTTATGTTGTAACAGATGAGAAAATGAGGCCATACCGGTGAGTGGGAGGAAATAGAGTTACTATCCTGTTGTTTAGATATTTTTACGATGAAATGGTAAAAAGACCCGTTCCGTCCGATACTTCATAATTGAAAGGGGAATAAAGTGGTGTATTGAATGAAATGGATTCAAATGGAATGCATTCCATAAAGCTTCATTCCATTTCATTCTATTTTGAATAATTCAAACAGTGGAATTTAATACTACTCCATTCCATTTCATTTTACTCAAAGTTTCTCTTAGTTGTTGTTTAGTTGTTTTTAATGATTACTAGCTTTTGAATCCGGGTAATTTTGCTTTATCTCATCCTACCATATGTTTTGCAGGATCTATTACAGTCTTATTGGCTCAACCGATGAAGATGTTTTGCTTTTGGAAGAATCAGATGAAAATGTTTACATTAGTTTAAGGCACACAAAAGACTTTAAATTTTTGACTGTGAATACACTATCCCCCACATCATCAAAGGTAAAAAGATGTATATTGTCCAAACTCCATCAAGTTAAGATCCTTCATATATTGTACAATAATTTAACCATTTTTTAGGTCTTTCTAATTAATGCAGCTGATCCATTGTCTGGCTTGAAACTTGTTTGGGAGTGTGATGCTATAGCTCACTGCGTAATTGAACATCACCGAGGTTATCTTTATTTATTTACAGATGCTCCCAAGGGTGGACAATCAGTTGATCATCATTATCTTCTGTATAGTCCAGAGGACACTCATTCAAATCCAAGAAAATGGGAGGTAGTTTGGAATATCATGTTTTTCTACTGTTATCTTGTTTCATTTTTATTATTACTCTTTTGCATGAAATGCAAAGCATGCATTTACTTGAGAAAGTGAGAGATATGTTGATATTACAATTACTTGTTTTCGTGTTTTTTTGGTTCACATGCCTGGGACAGTCAACTTGACCTTACATGTTATATTACGCCTCATAAACTGCAGGAGGTAATTGTTGATGACCCAGATTTAGTTATTGAAGATGTTGATTTTAGTGATAAATACTTGGCACTAATTGTGAGGGAAAATCGAAATTTTCAACTTTGTTCAGTTGGACTGCCATTGCCTTTCGAGAAGGTAATCAAAGAGAATTTGCTATAATATGCTCTTACAGCCAAGTTCTTGATGTAATTGTGATTTATCATCTAATTGAAATATTGCTAAGTCCACCTGATTCTTGTGACAGGGGGCAGTTAAATTGAGGAAGCTTGACCTGCAGTATTTGTCTCTTCCAAAACATGTTTGCCAAATTTCACCTGGGCCAAATTATGACTTTTTCTCATCAGTCATGCGCTTTATAATATCATCTCCTGTGGTATGTGAATGGTTGCTGCCGCTTTTTCTCTTGAGAATATGAAAAGGAAAGAATGTTTTGAAGATAAATTTGGTTTTGATTATTTGTTTGATTTTAGCTCAAGAATGATGTAGCAAGATGAATTTCAAAATAGAACTTTGGTGAACATTTAGATATAGCGATAATCTTCTTTATCATTAGCTCCATATTAGTTTAGTCTCCAAAAAATACTAAATTATAAGTTTTGCCCATGCCTGACATACTTTTTTTGGGTTTTCGAGTTTCCTCTGCCTGTTACTTTCCTCCTTTTTAAGTGGTTTCTTGCTTTATAACAATCTGCAGTGTGCTAATTAATACATATGTATATGCATAGACATGCGTATATGATGCTTACTTTCAAACATTTGGTCTTGACAGTTAATTTTCTATTCAGTCTCTCAATGTGACAAAATATCCCATCATTGAATCCCAGTATGTTCACCATAACTTTATTGCAGATGCCTGATGCTGTGGTTGATTATGACCTAGCAACCTGTAAGTGGAACATCATTCAACAGCAAAATATGCTTCATGACAGAACACGCATATTATATGGTACAAATTCTTCAAGCGTAAGCTTTGAATCCTCAGATGCGAAATATTCCAATCCTGTGAATGCCAATTTGGAAGATGACCACTTATGGAATGATCTGTCTGAGTTTTATGCCTGTGAACAATATGTCATACCTTCATTTGATGGGGTTCTCATTCCATTGACTGTTGTTTTTGCACGTGACAATAAGCAAAAAGATGAAAAACCTGGAATATTGCACGGGCATGGAGCGTATGGTGAGCTACTCGACAAACGGTGGCGCAGTGAATTTAAAAGCCTCCTGGACCGTGGTTGGGTCATAGCTTATGCTGATGTTAGGTAGGCTTCACAGTATTTGATGTCCATGTACTCAATGCACATTCCTATGTATATTTTTTCTTTGTTGTATTTATGTATATGATTTGTTATTTGTTTCTAAGTTGCTGCAAACTTTCCAAATAAATTTGTAACTTTCTAATGTCTGATCTCTTATCTACAATATTTTGGGTGTCCTGTTTCAGGGGTGGAGGTGGTTATGGCAAGAAATGGCATCATGATGGGAGACGAACAAAGAAAAATAATTCAATCAATGACTATATCTCTTGTGCCAAGTTTCTCATAGAAAAAGATATTGTAAATGAAAACAAATTGGCCGCTTGGGGATATAGTGCTGGAGGGCTTTTGGTTGCTGCAGCTATTAATCGCTGTCCAGACTTATTTCGTGCTGCGGTCTTAAAGGTTTCCCAGACCTCGTGCCTGCTTTTGAGATTTCATTTCTCAGGCTCCGTTTGAATGTGTTTACTCAGATTTCCTTCTTTTGTATTGTTTTTGCTGCAGGTTCCTTTTTTAGATGCAACCAACACTCTTTTGCATCCTATCTTACCACTTGTAGCAGATGATTATGAAGAGTTTGGCTACCCTGGAGACATCGATGATTTTCTCGCAATTCGAGAGTATTCTCCATATGACAACGTTCAAAAGGATGTTTTTTATCCAGCTGTATTAGTATCCTCATCTTTCACTACACGGTAAGTTCTTGATGTTTTGCCATTTTAAGTTTTAGATTGTTCGAAAAACAATATCTTGAGACTGAATTTAGGCATTTCCTAAGATTAGATTCCCTCTATAAGCCTTTGATTTCATAGAATGTATACTCTTAAGCCTCTTGACATGCTAACAAATACATGCACCATAAAGAAAAATTAAGGCATTTTTGGCAGTCGTTAAAGAAAGAGTAGAGGCTGAATACGTGTGGATTAAGTGAAAATCACATTTCCCACTCCTCCCTTCTGTTATCATATCCGCCATCCAAGTATATTCAAAGCTGCCTATTGCCTTTCAGAGATTGTTATCTGTACATTTGTTGTCTTTACGAGATTAGGCAAAAATTAGATTAACAGGTCATACTTTACGGATGGACCTTTGTTTTTTGACTTCTTGCTTTTCGTGACTCAGATTTGGGGTGTGGGAAGCGGCAAAATGGGTGGCACGAGTTCGTGATCTTTCAATTTATGACCCAAAACGGCCAATATTGCTGAATTTGACCACAGATATAGTAGAGGAAAACCGTTATTTGCAGTCCAAGGAATCAGCATTAGAGGCTGTGTTTCTCATTAAGACGGTGGAATCCTAGGTATGCGAAATGTAGCTGGCATTTGTGACTTGTGAGATGTCTCCCTATGGCAATCTGATATAAAAATTGAGATTGTACTTCTAGATGAACCAAGATCCATTCGAGTGCTCCGCATGGGAAATACTCGCTATCCGATATTCTTCTCCAATTGGTTGTACACCCTTGTAGCACTCAAGCCTACTTAGGTCATGGATGATCTCCCTAAACGGGCATTGGGCACCGTGCTAAAACAACCGACATAATTGGTTCAAATTGCCCTTGCTGGTTTATCATGCACGGACCGGACCTTGGTCGATTTCTTCTCTAAGAATTTGAGGTTCATAATATGTAAATGTCACTGCCTTGTGGGTTATTAAAGGACACGATGTAATTTCGGTATTAATGATGTACGTGTGTAGCTTATGTTGGTTTTTTGTTGATTACGAGTCGTCTAGCACGATGGTTGTTTTCCCCCCACACACATGATCTCCAAATCATGTATTTGTTTCATAATAAAATCTTACAGCCCAAATTGTAATTCCATATCTATTATTATTTTCAAAAGATATACCACTTTTCAAGTGACGTAACAAATGCCCTCGAATTATCTCATAAATTATAAATCATCCAGTGTCCATAAGATAACTTTTGTGACAACAATTTAAATAATTAATGTATTTCAAATGGTGGTTACTTGCAATCAGTAGATGGTTAGCGAATATTTCTAGTGTCTAGACCCATTAACTAGTAATGAAAATTAATTAATTATAAATTTTAATGTGATTAACAATATTTTTTAGGGGTTCAACAATTGAAAATAATGGTTAACAAAGTAGTGTAGATTTGTACTTATTGAAGTTATGTAGGTGGTTATTAGATTTTATTTATCACAATATATATTAATTATTGAACATTTTTTAGATGAGAAATCATAATAATTTTTTTGGAAGGAGAGAAATGATAATAATTAGTTGTTAGCATAATATTTTTTTTGTTCGGTTTTGAACCGAAGAGTTCTAATTTATTTAACTTTTAATTCAAAACAGCTGAACTATCTTCCTATTAGTTTATCTAGTGAAGTAATTGATCATCAATTTAAACCGTGTTAACCACTTAAAATTGTTGCAAAAACTATCCAAATTTGGTTGCACAAAAAACATTTTTATTTATTATAACTCTTCATTAAAACGACAAAAGCCATAAACTAAGATAACAAAACCAAAAATAGGGAGTGGCCCCTCATGACTGGTAGCAACAAAACCCCAACAAACAAAACAACAACAGTCTATAGTACTAGTATGCATGTATTTCTCTCCATCTACTTTTCCTTGTATCATTAAAGAAACTATTTCTCTTTCATCCATTTCTTGCCACACAAATCATAAGATACATTCTTGTTGCCTTCCTTTTCATCACGTCCCACAAGTTGGCGTTTAAGTACATGTCCAATTCACACCAATCCAACATTTTGTTTCTTTCCAATAACAAAGCAGAGTTTAGTGATTTGTCAACTGCTGTGGATGGAAAAGCACCATTAAAAAATCCCACCCAACAGTTCCTTTATGGAACACAACTTAGTGGCTGATGCTAAACAATGATTGTTACCCTTTATAAGAAAAATATAATCATTCATTTCAATAAAATGCTCAGCATTGGTTAAGGTGCCAATTTGGAATCACACTACTCTACACTGCCCTTTCAAGCAGTTCTTTAGTTTGAAGTAGTAGGGTAATATATTAGTACTGATTAAACTATTATAGAGTTAACCATTTATTTTAATGTTTTAGTAAAAAAAATAAATCTACATTATAATACTATTGATGATAATTTACTCTATTTATTTAATTGATTTAGTTAATTAAAATGGTGTAATTGACTAGAATCTAATCTAATTGGATAACAAGAGAGACAAAACAGGTCAAGTTCTCAAATTCTAAGTTTCATTAATATTTATAAATACAAATTAAGTCAACAGAGAAAGCACCCACCAAATAGTATCATAAACTATAGCATGAAAATGAACACTACCTTTTTACAAAAGTTGGTAATCCTTTAGTGTGGAACAAAGGTAAAATATTTATCAGGAGAAAATCTACCTGATTCAATCTTTGCTTCAAAGTACATCATGGCATCCCAATATGAACAACTCTCTAAAGCCGACATTACAGGCAGCTCCGAAAAAAAATATAGATAAAAAAGAAAATAATCATTGTAAGCGAGAAGCATAAATTAATTAACAAATCCACTCGTTGATCTTGTTTGTCTGGCTTTGATGCAGAGATAAGTATATCTGTTTATCTAGCAGCATTGTTCAAGTATATCTATTTGACTGAGATAAATCCTTAACTTGATTTTAGTCAAACTTAAAGTATCAAAGAACGTGTTTTGTGGAGATTTAAGTTGGTTATCTCTTGTGTTAACTAAAGGTTGAAACATATGAATTTCAAAAATTTGGTCAAATAATAAAATGATACTCCTGTAAGATATACCTAGATTTGGAGGTTTTTCAAGTTCCACCGTTATTTTGGGAAAATTGTAAGGAAATTGTTCATCTCACTTATCAAATTGCTTTTTTCTTTGGCTTTCATTTGCCCAACAATAGTTAAGTGTCGTTTGGTTTTTCAATGATAGTTAATTATGTTTTTGTGCACTTCTAAGATCGGTTAAATTGACCTAAAAACTAATTGATCTGTGTCCAACAACATCTAACTGTCGTTGGAGTATATTTTTTAGTCATTTCAAAAGTTTGATGAGCAATTTCAACTAGTTTACGACATATCAAATTGTTTTTAATTATTCAAACTATGTTATATAGTTATTGATTCCCTTGGTTGGTTTCCCTTTCCTACACATTGAGAGAAGACAATGAATGTACTGATTGACCGACTAAATATAGGGTTGACAACATTGAAACTTTGAAGATATGGACATCTCTTCCTCCACAGTTAGGTTCTATCTTGTTCGCAGACTCGACCGAATTTATAGACACCGTTTTTGTGTTTTGTTTTCCTTCTGATAAAAAAAATAGATTATATAAAAAATTTACCAATTAGAAGAATCTATTTCCGCAGCCCCTAAAGCTGTGAGAAATTAAAAAACGAATATTTGATCTAGACGGTTTGAACTTTGAAGCTGAGTTATTTATTGTTAGACTCAATATTTCCATTTCACCTCTCAATGCAAAATGATACTTGTATAGGGCATTTAATATAATTTAATAGAGGAACGAGTGCATTTTCATAGCAAAAAAAAGAAAGAACCAAGTACATTCAACAAGTCCAAATAAACAATGATCAACTACCGAATTCTTCAAATTATCATGTATTTTAATGGAACACCATTGATCAAATTTATGTTATAATATGAAATTAGCAAACCTCACTGTGTCAGCATGACAGCATCTTGTGCTTGAGGAACTTGTTTATTGAGCCATATCAATTATTTTATTTTTTTATTCATGTTTTGGATGTGACAAACGAAATGTAACCATAAAAACTAAAAAAAAATTATCAAGTGGATTGTAATCTTGCTCTATTATAATTTTCTTTATAAGCTATGGATTAATTAACTGACATTTTGGTCAACCCTTGCAAGCAGAGGATCGATCAAAACGAAGGGGGAAAAATGCCTGCATGCATGATGCATGTGCTTAGTCACCTATTATTATTGTTTTAATTATTTCTAGCAAATCGATGGACACAAACGTGGTCGTGTATTTATTTATTTTATTGCATGGTAAATTTTAATTATTGTGTTCATTATATAAAATTTGTTTTAATAATAATCTTTAAAAAACTGTGTTGTTAAAAGTAAATTATAATCATTAATTTAATTCACCTATTTTAGTTTTATAATATCTTTAAAAAATCTTTGTAAAAAATACCAATTTTAATAATGTTCATATTTTTATGTTCAAAAATTTAAATTCAAAAAAAAGTTGCATCGTTATCATTAAAATGAGAATAAACATTCATTATTTAATCCTTAAACTATCATTCTCTCACCAATTTAGTCCTTAAACTATTAAAATCAACTAAACTATTATGTTACAATAGGGACCAACTTGAATGCGAGTACAGTTTAAGGACATTTTAGTTGATTTTAATACTTTAGGGACCAAATTGACAGAAAAGTGGTAGTTTATGGAAAAAAATTAACTGTTTATTCTTAAAAGACATAGAAAAAAGTCAGATAAAATTTTAGTTTTTTTTTTCTTTCTTTTTGAACAAATCAATTTTTATAGTCTATATTAGGGTTCTTTTTACATAATGATATATAAATTATAGGTCATGTTAATTTGTGCCCTGAGGGCACATGTTAATGAACCCAAAAATAGTAACTTTGCATTGAAAAACATAATATTTTAACTTTTAAGAAGTTGACTACACGAATTTTGATATGTATATTTCTATAACGAGTTCTTTAACATGTGCCATTGAGGGTACAAGTTAGCATTTGCCATAAATTATTAGGCAAATGTTAACTTGTGCCCTCAAGTGCACATGTTAAGGAACTTATTAAAGAAATATACGCATAAAAAGTCGTACATTCAACTTCTTAAAAGTTAATATATTATATTTTCCAATGTAAAGTTGACATTTTTAGGTTCGTTAACATGTACCATACCCAAATTAAATTATAACTATTAGTACCGTGACTAGGCGATTGAAGCCATGACTTTTGATTCTTCAAAAAAATAAAAAATAATCCATGACTTTTGATGTGTTTCTGATATGCAATCTAATGATGATTCCATAAGCAAGCAAGGTAAAAGACAAACGCACCTTAATGTCGTGTATGGATTTATTTAATTAATGATTATGATTCTCCATCGAGAGTTAAGAGTGAGGTGAGACATCTTTCCATTTTAAGAATAAATCACTAATATCAGACATTTACTTCAATAATTAAACAACCACTCTAAATAGCATAAGGAATGCTATATCATCAAGAGCCAACAACTTAATCCTACGGTCTAAGTTTACTTGCCAATTAATGGTTGTTCTGTTTTCTGACTTTTCTCTAATTTCCACAAACATATGAGAAAGATAAGCTTTTGCATTTTTTGTTTAATTTAAACACAATTGAGATATTCGGTTTCAATCTAGGCCACTTAGGTTGGTCTGGTAATGTTTTCTTGAAACCTTAAAATGTGTTCGTCTTAAAGTTTTAGATTTCGACTCTCTCTGTTGTTAATTTTAGCAGACTAGTTTAACTTATTCAAGAAAAAAATTAATCTAAAAATTAGAATTAGTTGTTCATGTTTTTAAAAATAAAAAAGTTTTATCGCTTGAGTTGCGTGCAAGTCTTCAACTAATGTCTAGATGTTAAAGAACTAAATTAAAGGACTAAATTTTTGTAAAAATGGTTAAGATATTAAAATTATAAGCAAACCTTATTTATGCATGTTCGAGTTTTAAACATTTAGTACAATGGTTGGTAGGGTGTATGTTTCTCTGACTGATGGAGTAGTAATTTGTTATGTTTAGCTCAAATTAAAGTTATTTTGGAATGGTAACAATATTTTCAACAGATTATATGTACTCCTTGAGTGTGACATGTAGGCATTTGTATTCCTCGTAAAAAGAAAAATGTAGGCATTTATATTGGGTCACATGTGTGCTAACCATGTGATATTACTTGATATAGTTTGTTATGATTGACAAAAATTCTAACATAGAAAGAATCTAGAATCCGAAGAACGAAGGGTACTTACTATTCAGGATTATGTATGGGTGAGGGTGCGACTTTCTTCCATAATTTCCCCTTTGTTGTTTGCTTACATGCGTTTTGAATGAGCCTTCTACTATAGTCCCATTTGGATTTAAGTTGGCAAATTGGGATTCACACCTAATCCCCATGACAAGCCTATAAAATTATAGTAATAACTTGAGTAAATGTGCTTTTTTTTTTCCTTCAAATAATGACAACAATATTAGGTTGACTTCAAATATAATATTTTCAAAGTCAATATGATTCTTAAAATGTTTACAATACAAGAAAAATGGAATTTTTCGACTCAGTTTTTTCTAGGAACTCAGAGTTTTAGGAAATATTTAGAATTTTTAAGCAACAATTTTCTCGAAACTTAAGTTTTTTTTTTTGAATGACAAAGTAATAATATATAAAAATAAGAGAGAACAAGTTCCAAATAGTACAGAGAAAGAGTATAACAAACGCCTAACTCGGTGTACCAGAGGTACTCCAAAAAAAAAATACCAAACTACAACCACTGTAAAAAACCCTAAGGCAAGAAACAAGTAAAACTAAAAGAAAACACATCCTCAAAAAGCCGGATATGAGCGGCTAGTACACCACAACACCCCAGCTGAGGGCCTGAACCCACTACCCAAACACCCTACCGGAATCAGCACATGACAGGTTGCGCCTCCCATTCATAAGGAGTAGAGGCTGACATAACTCTTACCCAGGAACTACTTCTAAGATGAAAGCTTATCAACTAAAAGATTGACAGTCTGAGTCCCTTCCGCAAAAATGATATCATTGTAAGAGTTTCAAACAACACACACAACAGCAAGCCAAACCAAAAGTAAACCTAGAGCAACATTCTTAGCAGATCCCAACCCCGAAAAACTAAGAAAACTACCTAGAATACTCGAGTGAGGCACTAACTCCCAACCCAACCTCCTAGAAATACCATACTAATCTGGCAAAATTGACTTACAAGAGCATAACAAATGGTTTGCCGATTTCTACGTAAGTAGATATGATTGTTGCAACATTGCATTTAACGAGCCATTTGCCAAGGACTTTTTTTTTTCGTGGAATTGGCCCATCAAAACACAAAGTGCATTTTACGAGACTGATTGAAAGGTAATTTTTGAGGAACAAGTCCTTGAAACACGTAAATCATGTAAACATTGTACCTTATAATTGGAGGAATAGATATATGTATCTAGGGTGGTAAGGTGGTTTTAATCAATTCATTGTTGAGGCCAGTTTCTTTATCCTATGTTGTTCATCAAGATGCCAAAGTGTGTTTGGAAAACCATCCAAAGACACTTCTTCTTTCTTTTTTT